>ERZ777003.260-NODE-260-length-109846-cov-12.844969_pt1 | contig 109846 bp, 94 predicted proteins | sample MGYA00374956_ERZ777003 | MGnify/ENA primary metagenome ERZ777003 (study PRJEB29302, sample SAMN06268252) | bioreactor metagenome | isolation source: Joint BioEnergy Institute, California, USA | place: USA:Joint BioEnergy Institute, California, USA | collected...
GACGGCATTCATCCCCGGCCTAAAGGCACGGGCCTTTCTGCCGCCTTTTCTGTAAAGAGACGAACGCCGAAGACATGGTGTTCAGCAAACGTGCTGATTCTATGGGCGCTCATTCGGATGCGGTACTACGATTGTTGTCATGCTTTCGGAATCAAAAGGGACAGCCCGCATGGCTGTCCCTGAGGCATGGCGTTCGAAGCCTTAGCGCATCAGCGGTACCTTGGGCTTCACATCGGGGTTCATCACCGATTTCGGCCAGCGGTTCTCGAGCACCGCCACCATTGCGTCGGTCACCTCCTGATGCAGCGTCGGGTAGACCTCGTACGAGGAGGCCGCGTAGTGCGGCGTGAGGATGACGCGCATCGGGTCCATGCCAAGCAGCGGGTGGTCGGGGGGCGGCGGCTCCTGCTCAAGCACATCGAGCGCGACACCCATAATGCGGTTCGACTTGAGCGCGTCGATCAGGGCAGCCTCGTCGATCACCGCGCCACGGCTGGTGTTGATGATCGCCGCAGTCGGCTTCATCATCGCCAATTGCTCGGCGCCGATCATATGGCGGTTCTTAGGATTCAGCGGCACGTGCAGCGAGAGCAGGTCGGATTCGCGCAGGATCTGCTCCAGGCTGGCGGGGATCACGCCGTAGCTGCGTAGCACCTCGTCGCTCACGTTGATGTCGTTGCCCAAGATGCGGCAGCCAAAGCCGCGCATGCGCTGCACGAAACGGCTGCCGATCTTGCCAACACCCACCACGCCGAGCGTCAGGCTGCTGATGCGCCGCAGGTTCCACAGGTCGCGGTGCGTTTCGCGCCAGCGGCCAGCGTGCAACTGCTGGCTGAACCAGGGGATGCGCCGCGCCATGCTCAGCGTCAGCGCCGCCGCGTGGTCGGCCACCTCCTCGATGCAGTAGGTCGGCGCGTTGGTCACCACAATGCCACACTCGGTGGCCGCCTCCAGGTCGATGGCATCGACACCGACGGCGTAGCGGGCGATCAGGCGGCATCGCTTCAGGGTGCGGATAACCTCGGCGGGGAAGGCCGAACGGGTGGTCAAGATAATCTCAGCATCGCGGATCACCGGGTTGTCCGGGTCACCAAGGATAAATTCGGCGCCGTGGGCTTCTGCAGCAGCGATCTCCATGTCGAAGGGCGCCAGCATCACACGAACTGGATCGGGCATGTAGACGGTGGTCATAGGAACTCCTCAATCGAATGCAAATCCTAAGCTAGGCGCCACCCTCTGTCACCCGATGTAGTGGCGGAACGAGGTTTCATCGATGGTAATGCCTAATCCCGGGCCTTGCGGCACCGCAATCTGGCTGTTGTGAAGTTGGAAAGGTTCGCTCAAGAGTTGATCTCGCAGCGGGTTCGGCGTGGTATCGTATTCGAGCATCGGCACGTCGGCCTGCGGCCCACGGGTTGTGTTTGGCAAGAGCGACAGCACGTGAATGGCGACTGCCATGGCGATCGCGCCGCCCCAGCAGTGGGGGATACATTGTAACCCATGAAGCCGTGCGAGATCGGCGATAAACAGCAGTTCGGCGATACCTCCACAGATCGTAACATCTGGCTGGACAATATCGGCTTTACCGCTTGTGATCAACGCCTGAAACGCCCCGCGCGATTGCAAAATCTCGCCACAGGCGATCGGGATATCGAGGTGCGCCGTTAAGCGCTCGTAGCCCGCGTATTCGGCCTGGGTCGGCGTGATCTGCGGGATCGGCTCCTCGAACCAGTCGAGGCCGATTCGCTCAAGTTCGCGCCCCACCCGCGTCGCGGTGGCGAGCGTGTAGGCCGCGTTGCCATCGGCCATCAGCCGGACGTGGTTGGGCAGCCGTTCGCGCAGCTTGGCGATCAGCGGCAGTTCGTGGGCTGGCGGAAAGCGCCCGATCCGCATTTTGATCGCGGTGAACCCCTGCTCGACCAACCCAAGCGCCTCGTCGAGCCAGAGTTCGGCGGGGTCGCGTCCCTCGACATAACTGAGCGCCGAGGCGTAGACCGGCACCTGTTGGCGAAACGCGCCGCCGTACAACTGCCCAATCGATTGATTGGTGGCCTTGCCCCACAGGTCGTGGAGCGCGATATCGACCGCCGCCACGGCGAATCCGTGGCCCAGCGTCGCATCCCACATATTGCGCCACAATTGGCGCTGCTCGCGGGGGTCGCGCCCCAACACGATCGGCGCGCAGACCTGCTCGATCACTGCGCGTGCCCCGCCGATATCCGATGTCTCGCCCCAGCCGACCAACCCCTCGTCAGTGCTCAGCTTCACAACCAGCGATTCGCGCTTGTTGTACAGCACAATCGACGGCCCCATCGCATGCGGCAACGTGTACCGCAGCTTGAACGTCTCCACCTGGGTGATACGCATCGTTCTCCTCGCAACAATATCCGATACGATCGAGCATGAAGGTCACGGGAATCGCCTTGTCAATGGGCAATGGCTGATCGGCTTGGGCGATAACGACTGCTCCAAGCAGATGCTTTAATGCCTGCGTCGCACGGCTGCGCTCTGTGGCACGGTGGTGGCTAGGTAGGCCACCACATCGGCTGGGTCGAAGCGATCGGGCGAGAAACTGCTCACATCGATGCTCGCCTTGCCGTCGGCGATGATCTCGGCGAGCAGGTAGCCCGCCGCCGGATTGTAGGCGAAGCCGCCCGAGTGGAAGGCCAAGGCCGTGTAGAAGCCCGGTATCTGGCCGACCGCGCCCATGATCGGCTCACCGTCCATCGAGAAGGTCAGTAGACCAACGCGCTCGTCGTGCCAAGCAGCATCGACCAGCATCGGCGCGTACTCGCTGAAGTCGGCGACCGCCTTCTCGCGCAGGCCAGCGGGTGCCCGCAGCGTGCTCATCTGGAAGTCGAGCGAGGGCACGCGGAACTCCTCGCGATCCGCCGTCTCGACACCCAACAGCATCGCGCCGCCGCTCGCCGGGCGGATGTAGCCGCCCAACGGGTTCGCGTTGACCGCCGGGAACTGTGGCGGCACCGCCAGCGGCTTCGTGACATAACGCTGATGCACAAACGCCTTCACGGGCAGTGGGATGCCCAGCCGCTCGAAGAAGCGGTTGCTCCACGAGTAGATCGTGCTGAGCACTGCGTCGGCCTCGATCACGCCGGAGGCAGTGCGCACACCGATGGCGCGGCCACCGCGCAGCACCAGATCAGCGACCTGCTCGTTCTCGCGGATATCGACGCCGAGCGCACGGCAGGCCCGCGTCAACGCCGGGATGTACTCGTCTGGCTCGCTGTAGCCACCCTGCGCATCGTACAGCCCGATCCAATCCTCGCGTGGGTTCAGTTGCGGCCAACGACGGCGCATCTCGTCGGCATCCAAGATTTCGTACTTGACGCCGAGCCGATCATAGAGCGGCAGCAGCGCTTGGCGCTCCGGCCAGCTCGGTGGATCGAAGAGATTCAAACAGCCAACATTCTGGAACTTGTAGCCCTCCAATTCCTCGGAAAGCTCGTGGAAGCGTTGGACGCTCAGCTTGCGCACCTGTACGCCAACTTCGGTCCACAGCAACCCTGTGATGATACCTGCTGCGCGGCTGCTACTGCCATCGCCAATCGGCCCCTTGTTGAACAGAATGATGCGGCCCGCCCGTTTGCGAGCGAGGTGATACGCCGTACTAAGACCAATAACGCCGCCGCCGATGATGATAGTAGTTGTCATAACGCCTCAGTGCAGTATGAGATAATGAATGTACGTGCCGAAGTTGCGCGAACCCATTTGCCGATGCACCAGGGAACCCGAACAACAGGCACCCTATTCTAATCGAGGATCGAGCACATCGCGTAGCCCATCGCCCAGCAGATTCAGCGTTAACACCGTGATGGCGATCGCCAAGCCGGGGCAGACCGTGAGCCACCAGCCCAAGCGGATGTAGTTGCGCGCCTCGCTCAGGATGGCACCCCATTCCGGCGTGGGTGGCTGCGGGCCAAGCCCCAGAAACGAGAGCGCCGAGCCGATCAGAATCGCGCTGGCGGTGCTGAGCGTTACCAGCACGATCAGTGGTGCAAGGATATTCGGCAAAATATGCAGGCCAACGATCCGCAACGGCGAGCTTCCGACCACTTGCGCAGCCTCGATGAACGGCGTGTTGCGCAGGCTCAGCGTCGATGCGCGCACTAAGCGCGTGAAGATCGGCACCGTCGAGATCGCCACGGCGATCATCACGTTCAGCAGGCTCGCGCCCAAAGTTGCCACAATGCCCAGTGCCATCAGCACCGAGGGGAAGGCCAGCAACACGTCCATCGCCCGCATAATCAGCATATCGGCCCAGCCGCCCAGGTATCCGGCGGGCAAGCCGAGCAGAATGCCGAACAGCACGGCGATGCCGACCGAGACCACACCGATCGCCAGCGACAGGTGCGCACCCGCCAGGATGCGGCTGAAGATGTCGCGCCCAAAGTGATCGGTGCCGAGCAGATGCGCCGCGCTAGGTGGTTGCAGGCGGATCGACGCATCGATTGCGACCGGATCGTAGGGCGTGTACCAGATGCCGATCAGCGCCGCGAGTAGTAGGAGCAGCAACAGACTTGCGCCCAAGAGTGCGTTGCGATTGCGCATAAAACGCCGCATCAGTTGGCTTTTCGGGCTTCGTGGTGCGCTTTGCTCGGTGGCTGGTGTGAGGGAGAGAGTGCTGCTATTCACAGGTGTTTGCTCCAATCTGTCTCATCGTCGCCCTTAGCGATACTCGATCCGTGGATCGATCACGGTGTAGAGCAGATCGACCACCAGATTGATCAACACGTACAGAACGGTGACGAACATCACCGTGCCCTGCACAAGCGGGAAATCGCGCCCCAAGATAGCTCCGACCAGCAACCGCCCGATGCCCTGGCGCGAGAACACCGTCTCGACGATCACCGCTCCCGCCAGCAGATTGCCGAACTGCAAGCCGATCACCGTGATCACCGGGATGATCGCGTTCTTGAGCGCGTGCTGCAACACGATCGCCTGCTCGGCCAGGCCCTTTGCGCGAGCTGTGGAGATGTAGGGCTGGCTCAGCACTTCGAGCATGGAGCTGCGGGTGAGCCGAGCGATGATCGCTGCCGAGCCGTAGCCCAGCGTGACGGCGGGCATAATCAGTCGATTGAAGCCCTCGGTGCCCGTGGCGGGCAACCAGTTCAGCCCCACCGCGAAGATCAGCAACAGCACCAATCCCGACCAAAAGGTGGGGATCGACACACCCGCCAACGCCACCAGCATCGCCAGCGTATCGACCCAGGTATTGCGATAGAGCGCGGCCAGAATCCCCAGCGAGATGCCGAGCACGATCGCGATCAGCATTGCCGCGCCCGTGAGTTGAATAGTGGCGGGCAGTTGCGACCAAATCTCCTCGGTCACAGGTCGCTTGAACTGGAGCGAATGCCCTAGATCGCCTTGCAGGGCCCGCCCTGCGAATTGCAGGTATTGCACATAGATCGGCTGGTCGAATCCGTACTGTTTGCGCAGTTCCTCAGCCTGTTCGTGGCTGATCACCGCATCACCTAGCACCGCCGAGAGCGGATCGCCGGGCACCATGTAGAGGCTGGCAAACACCAGGATCGAGACTCCGATCACGACTGGAATCAGCGCGAGTAGACGTTTGATGATATATCGGCCCATAGCTGTTCCCGCCTGACAGTACGAGGTGTTGGGGATAGGCCAGCGCCTATCCCCAACGGCTCACCTATCCCAACGCGATCTCGTAGAAGTACGGATAGCTGCCCAGCTGATTGACGCGGAAGTTCTGCACCTTTGCGCTGAGCGCGTGCAGGCGCGCGAACACGTAGGCCGGGTAGATCAGCGCGTTCTCCATCACTAAGCGCTGGAAATCGGCGAACAGCGCGGCTCGTTTGGCGTTGTCTGGCTCAACAGCCTGCTCATCGAGCAATCGGTCGAGTTTGTCGCTCTTGAAGCGTGACCACGCGAAGCCGCCGATGTTGCTGGAGTGGTAGAGCAGCGCGATGCCGCCCGGCTCGCTGTCGAGCAGGCCGGTCGAGAACAGGTGCCCCTCGCCGTTGTGGCCCATCTGCACGCGGGTGGCCTGATCGAAGATCTTGACATTGACCTGGATGCCGATCGGCTTGAGCAGCGCCTGCGTGGCGATCACCATCGGCTGGGCGGCTGGCCAGTTCACGAAGTCGATCTCCAGCTTTTGGCCATCCTTCTCGCGGATGCCATCGGCCCCCATCACCCAGCCAGCTTCGTCGAGCAGGCTCTGCGCTTTGGCGGGATCGTAGGGGTACATGCCCTCGACTTCCTTCAGGTAGAAGAGCGTGTTGGGCGAGAGCGGTCCTTCTGCCTCGTTGTAGAGGCCGAACAGCGCGGTCGCGATCAGGTCTCGGCGGTTGAGGCCGTGTAGGATAGCTTTGCGCACCGCGATATCGGCGGTTGGCCCCGATTCGGTGTTCATAAAGAACGCCATCGGGCCACCCTGTGACGGCGAAACCCGCATCTGATAGCTGCCCTCGGCCTTCAGACGGTCGAAGTCCTGCTCGGGCACCGCCTCGATGATGTGTAGGTCGCCGCTTTCGAAGGCGGTCAGGCGCGCCCCGTTATCGGCGATCGGCACGAAGGTGACGCGCTCCAGGTAGGCTGGCCCCGTGTGATTCCAGAACGGAGGTCCCCAGTTGTAGTCGTTGTTGCGCTCGATGGTGATGTGATCCTTGGCGACCCACTCGCCGAACTTCATTGGGCCAGTGCCGACTGGCTTGCGTCCGAACTCTTCGCCCAACGTTTCGGCGGCGGTGGGTGAGACGATGCCGAGCCAGGTCTGGCTGAGCGCGTCGAACAGGCCCGGGTAGGGCGCCGAGAGCACGATCTGCGCGGTGTACTCGTCGATCACCTTTGTTTCGCTGTATGGACCAAGCTTGCCGAGCGCCGTGGCGGCCTTGATATCTGGGTTTTTGATGCGGTCGAAGCTGTACTTCACGGCTCCGGCATTGAAAGGCGTGCCATCGTGGAAGGTCACACCTTGGCGCAGCTTGAAGGTGTGCGTCAGGCCATCGGCGCTGCTCTCCCACGATTCCGCCAAGCCGGGCACGAAGGTGAGCGTTTCCGGGTCCATCCATACCAAGGTGTCGAAGATGTTCATCATGATCGTGAACGACGATGCCTGTGCCGTGAGCGCTGGATCGAGTGTATCTGGCTCGTTGTTCTGGCCGAACCGCAGCTCGCCGCCACCTTGTGCTGCAGGCTCGGCGGGGGCCGCTGTCGGTGCTGCCGCAGATGCGGCGGTGGGTGCCGCAGGCGCGTCGGTTGCGGGTGCTGAGCTGCCACAAGCGCTGAGAATTTGAGCGGTCAGGGTTGATCCGCCAAGCAGCACTAGTCTACGGAGAAAGTCGCGTCGGTTGAGCGTAGCCATGTGATCCCTCCTGCTTTCGGTACGGAAACCCCATTGAGCCCAAGATCGTTAGCGTCCTAAAGTCCTATTCGTGGTTAGTCAAGTTCGACAGCTTGCCCTGTTTGCGAGGAACGGAGCGCTGCCTCGACGATCGCCACAGCGGCGCGCCCATCGGCACCGCCAACCGTTGCCGGACGCCCATCGAGAATATCGTCGACGAACGCCTGTGTCTGCGAGTAAAACGCCTTAAGCCGCACCGGGTCCAGCGGGCGATTCACAAAGTCGATCGGCGGCTGCTCCCAGATCAGCTCGGTGCTGGTGGGCGTGCTCAGCGTCAGTTTGCCATAGCCGTCGATTTCGAGCGCGCCCTTCTCGCCCACCACGGTGTAGAGGTGCTGGCTGCTCGTCAGGCTGAGCGCGGGCACCTCGAACGATGACCACTGCTGGGCCACCACGCCGTTCGCAAACACGATCTGCGTCATTGCGCTGAGTGCTGGGAAATCGGCCTGACTGTAGGTGTTTACATGTGCGAACACCCGCTTGGCCTCCGAGCCGCTCCAGAAGCGCATAATGTCGAAGTTGTGCACACCCATATCGAGGAACGCGCCGCCGTGTTTGGGTTCGTGCGCCCACGAGCCAGCCGTGACCGCGTACTCGCGCACCAAGGACTGGTTGCGGATCATGTGCACCTTGCCGATGCGGCCCTCGTCGATCAGTTGCTTGGCTCGCGACGGCGTGCCACGGAAGCGTAACGTCTGGATCACTTCGAGCATCACTCCCGCCCGCTGGCAGGCCGCGATCATGCTGTCGCACTCGGCCACCGATGTCGCCATCGGCTTCTCGACCAGCACGTGCTTACCCGCCTCGGCGGCGGCCACCACCTGATCGTGGTGGTCGGCGTGCGGAGTCGCGATCAGCACCGCATCAACATCGGAACGCGCAAGCAACCCCTCGTAGGTTGGCTCATACTCGACGCCATAATCGGCTGCCAAGCCGGGTGCACGGCGTCCGCCGGAGACTGCGACGAGTTTTACGCGGCTGTTGAATTTGACAATCCCCTCGGCATAGGTGCGGCCCATATAGCCGCTGCCCAAGATCGCAATGCGTAGTTCGGTCGTCATGGATGCGTAACTCCTCGTCTACTTTTCGTTGCTCCAAAGCGATTCTCTAGACGGCGAGCCGTTGGTGTGTTTCGCCGTGAAAGAAATGCAATTTATGGCGTGGAAGCTCAAGCGTAACGGCTTCATCGATCTGTACACGTCGATCCGGCTCGATCCGCACGGTGAGCGCCTGTTTGTCGCGCGTCACTTCGACGAACGTATCGGAGCCGAGCGGCTCAAGCAGCCCAACGCGCCCTCGGAACGCGCCCGCCACATCGGCATCTGCGGCGTGCAGTCGCACATCCTCCGCACGGATGCCGAGGATGGCGGGAACATCCTGCGCGGGGCCATCGGCCTCGGTCGGTGCCCACTGCAAGTGCAGGTCGCCCGCCGTGAAGCGCACGCCCTCGGCGGAGACGCGCAAGCGCCCCTCGATCGTGCCCATACGCGGCTTGCCGATGAAGGTGGCGACGTAGTAGTGCTGCGGGCGGCGGTAGACCTCCTCGGCGGGGCCGTACTGCACCACCACGCCATCGCGCATCACCGCGATGTAATCGGACAGGATCATCGCCTCTTCTTGATCGTGAGTCACAAAGATCGATGTGGTCTTGAGCTGTAAGTGCAAGCGTTTGATCTCGACGCGCATACGGGTGCGCAGCGCGGCGTCGAGGTTCGAGAGCGGTTCATCGAACAGAAAAACCTTTGGTTCCTTGACCATCGCGCGGGCCAGCGCCACGCGCTGCTGCTGCCCGCCGGAGAGTTGCGAGATGCGCCGATCGAGCAGATGCGTCAACTCCAGCGCCTCGGCCACCACGCGCACCCGACGGTCGATCTCGTCCTTGGGCCGCCGTGCCAGGCGCAGCGCAAAATCGATGTTGCCGTAGACGTTCATATGCGGGTAGAGCGCGTAGTTCTGGAACACCATCGCCATCCCGCGCTCGTGCGGCGCCCAATCGTTGATCACCTGATCGTCGACGCGGATCTCGCCGCCGCTGACCTTCTCTAGCCCGGCGATCATATTGAGCGTGGTCGTTTTGCCGCATCCCGAAGGGCCGAGCAGCGTGACGAAAGCGTGATCGGGGATATCGAGCGATACATTTTTGACGGCCTGGACAGTGCCAAACACTTTTGCTAAAGCACGTAATTCGACACGGCTCATGCGTGAACCTTTCTAACAAGGTGGAGCGAGCGTCGTTTGGTGCTCCCACCGCTGCGCCTGGACTAATACTTCACGCCCTCAACGAGGCCACGGATGATGTAGCGATTGAGCGCGAACACGACCACCACCACGGGCAGCATCGCCAGCACGCCCGCCGCCGCCACCAGCGAGTTGTCGCTGTGAAACGTGGTGCTGACGAGCGACGAGAGTTTGACCATCACCGGCACCGCCGTGTTGGTCGAGAGGATCAGTCCAAACAGAAACTCGTTCCACGCGCCGATAAACGCGAAGATTGCGGTGGCCACCACGCCGGGGGCCGAGACGGGAATGATCACCCGAAACAGCGCGCCCAATCGCGAGCAGCCATCCATCCGGGCGGCGGCCTCCAGCGCGTAGGGAATCTGATCGAAGAAGTTCTTCAGCATCCAGATCACATACGGCAGCAGGAAGGCGCTATACACAATGATCAGCGACCAGTACGTATCGAGCAGTTTGAAGCTGCGCATCAGTAGGAACATGGGAATGATCAGAATGATCGCTGGAATCATACGGGAGATGATGCTGAACAGCAGGAAGATGTTCTTGTGCGGCACGTTCAGCCGCGAGAGTGGGTAAGCCGCCAACGCGCCGATCACCAAGCAGAACAGCATCGTGGCGAACGAGACGATCGTGCTGGTCCAGAGCGAGGCCACGAAATCGGGCTGCGCCAGCATGCCGCCGTACCAACGGAGGCTCACATCCGATAGTTTCAGGTTGGGCGGCACCGACACATAGTTGATCTCGGGCTGCACGCTCATGATGATGATCCACAGCACGGGTGCCACCGTCCAAAGCAGGAAGAACAGCACCAGCGCGTAGATCACGGTTGGCTTTGTCCATTGACGGAGCAATCGTGTCATAAGTAGCTCCTAACGACACCAAGGGTGCAGTGGTCACTTAGGCTCGTCGCCGCGAGAGCATAAACAGCATCGACAGGCTGCCCGCGATGATGATCAGGATCGCCAGCAGGATCGCCATCGCCGATGCCGCGCCCAAGCTCAGGCGCTCAAAGGCGTTGATAAACACCAAGAAGCTCAGCACGACCGTCTCTTGACCCGGCCCGCCGCGCGTCAGCGTGAAGATCAGGTCGAAGGTTTGCAGCGAGACGATCGTTTGCATCACCACGGAGAACACCAGGATGCCGCGCAGATGCGGCAGTGTGATCGCCCGGAAGCGCGCCCACGGTCCGGCGCCGTCCATGCGCGCCGCGCGGAACAGCGATTCGGGGATGCTCTGCAGCGCTGCCAGGATGATCAGCATCAGGAAGGGCGTGGTTTTCCAAGTGGTGGCGATACTGGCGATGCTGAGCGCGATTGTGGCGTCGTTCAGCCAGGTGACATACTGTTTGATCACGCCGAGTTGGTAGAGCACGGCGTTGACGAGTCCGTAGTTGCTCTGAAAGAGGAAGCGCCACAGCACGCCGCTCACCACCGGGGCCACAGCCCACGGCAGCAGGAACAGCACGCGCACCACTTTGCGCCCCCGGAACTGTTCGTTGAGCAGCAGCGCGAGCACCAGCGCAAGCAGCACGCTCGACACCACCGTCATCGCCGCGAACACGAGCGTGCGCCACACCGACGCATGCAGGGCGGGCGAACTCAGCACCTCGGCGTAGTTCTCCAAACCCACGAACGGTCGCTCGGGCGAGATCGTCAGTTCGATGCGCTGGAAGCTCATCACAATCGCATAGCCGATTGGGATACCCAAGATGCCCAGCAGCACCACCATCGCTGGCGACAGCAACAGCAGCCCGAACTTTGTCTCATCCATGCGGTGAAAGCGTTGCACCAAACGCGTGCGGCGCGTCTCACGAGTAGAGGCGGTATCCATCGTTTGCCTCTCTGGGATAAGTGTGGGACAGTGCGACAACCATGTGCCGCACTATCCTCACGTATTGTGCGGTTCGTTGTCGATCTAGCCCGCCTTGGCCCAGTAATCGTCGATGATCTTCTGGCCGTCGGCTTGGATCTTCACCAGCGCCTCTTTGGGCGAGGCTTTCTCGTTGATCACATTCAGCATGTTCTCAACGAACACAGCCGCCACATCGGTGTAGAACGGTGAGCCGTAGCGCGGTGATGGGTATTGGGCTTGTTCTTTGACGGTTGCAAATTGAGGTGAGGCTTTCTGCACTTCAGCATCATTGAAGGTCGCCTCGGTGGCTGGCGGACGGCCCCAGTTGATCGCCACCAACTTCTGGACTTCGGGTGAAACGATGTGTTCCAGCCAAGCCATACCCACTTCTTTGTTCTTCGAGAAGCGGTTGATGCTGTAGCCTTCCAGACCGTTGACGGACGCGCTGCGGAGTTTCAGGCCGGGGATAATGCCAGTGCGCGCCTTATCGACGATCTGCGATTGATCGGGTGTTTGTGCCAGGGTGTAGTGATTGGGGAATGCGAAGTAGTGGCCCATGTTGCCAGCGCGGAAGATCTTGCCCTGCTCGATCGAGCTGGCGACCGTGATGCCCGACGGATCGGCGATCTTCGAGGTGACGAACGCATCGTAGATCGCCTCCATCGCCATCAAGCCCTCTTCGGTATCGGCCTGAAGTTTGGTCAGGTCGTCGCTGAGCAGGCGCGCGCCGGTGGAGTTGTAGATCGAGATGAACGAGACAAAGCCGGAGTTCGCGTCGCCCAAGGTGAACAGTGTGGAGTATCGACCATCTTTTGTGAGCTTCTTGCTGTGTTCCATGAACTCTGCCCAGTCCTGCGGTGGCTTCTCAGCATCAAGCCCCGCATCGGTGTAGAGATCGCTGTTCCACATAAAGATGGCCATGTTCGTGTCGATCGGCACGCCGTACTGCTTGCCGAGGAAGTTGAAGGTGTTGCGCGATGTGGATGTGAGTTGGTTCAGCAGATCGGCCTTGAACGAGGTGGAGATGTCCTCCATCAGTGTGCGGCCATACTTGGCGTTGATGGCTTCCCAGTTGATCAGCACATCCGCCGAGGAATCTTCCGAAGCGACGAACACGGCGTATTTCGTCTCGACATCGCCGCCGCCGACTTCGATCCAATTGACTTTTGCGCCGCTCTGCTCCTCGAACGGAGGCACGAACAGGTCTTTGACGTACGCAGTGTGGTGTTGGGCGGAGAAGATCGTGAGTTCCTTACCCGCGAACGGCTTACTCGAAGTCGCGGGCGCTTCCGCTGCCGGAGCAGCGGTTGGAGCATCTGCGGTGGGTGTTGCTGCGGTGCCGCAAGCGCTCAGAACCGCGCCCGCTGCCGCACCAGTGCCAATGAGTTGAAGAAAACGCCGTCGTGTGATGGATCGATTGCCCTGTTGCTCTGCCATCTGTCGCCTCCCTTAGAGTTACATTAGGTCTCCAGGAGTCTCCCAGCGCGCGGCGATGTTGCCGCTGCCGGGCAAGGATGTGTCCTTGATGGCATCCGTCAACTGCACTCCCAAATCTCGTTTGGGAGCTTCCACAGCCGGCAGAAATTCAAGGATTGCCGTGTTGGGTAGAGATCGATCTTGGCGTTGTGTTGCTCGGATGGGTAGTGCTGATGCCATCCGTCATGAACAATAGCTGATGTTGATGCCCTCCTATTCCATTCAAGCGGTAGCTCAGAGAGCTACCTGAGCGCGGCCACGATCTTAGCGATCACCGCCGCGCCCAAGCCAATCTGCGCACGATACGCTTTAGAGTCGCACGATGCTCCGTTCGATGGCGTTGACATCGGTCTGACCGCACTGTTCCATCGCGCTGCGCAACTCGGCCCGCAACAACTCGATCACTTGGCGCACACCCGCTTCGCCGCCAACCGCCAAGCCCCACAGGTAGGGCCGACCGATCAGCACGGCCCGCGCGCCCAAGGCCAACGCCTTCAATACATCGGTGCCCCGTCGGATGCCGCCATCGACCAGCACCTCGATCTGATGCCCGACCCGATCGACGATCTCGGGCAGTGCCTCGATCGGCGCGATCGTGCCATCGATTTGGCGACCGCCGTGGTTCGAGACGATCACACCATCGACGCCGTGGGCCACCGCCAATTCGGCATCCTCGGCGGTCAGAATGCCCTTGAGCAGGATCGGCGTATCGGTGATGCTGCGCATCCAATCGATCTCGTCCCACGTCAACAGCATCGGGCGGAGCGAGGCGATGAACGCCTGCATGCCGCCGTTCTCAGGTTTCAGCAGATCATCCTGCAGGCCGATGCCGACCATATTGCGCAACTCGACATGCGATGGCAGCTGGAAGTTCAAGCGCTGGTTGCGTTCGCGACGCGGCAGGAATGTCGCATCGACCGTCAACACCAGCGCTTTGGCGCCAGCCGCCTCGGCGCGCTGAATGATCCGCTTTGTGACATCGCGGTTCTCGTAGCAGTACATCTGAAACCAGAAGGGCGCTTGCGTGGCGGCGCTGACCTCCTCCACGCTGAAGTGGTTGCCCGTGCCCAACGTGGCGAGTGTGCCAGCGGCTTTGGCAGCCGCCGCAGTGGCGAATTCGGCCTGGGGGTGCGCCATGCTCTGGTGGCTGGTCGGCGCCAAAATGATCGGCAGCGAGATCTGCTGCCCCAGCACCGTCGTGCTCAAGTTTCGCTCCGTCGTGTCGCGCAGCACACGGGGCCGCAGCTTGATGCGCTGGAATGCGGCGCGGTTCTCGGCGATACTGAGCTCATCCTCGGCTCCGCTCTCGAAATAGCACCAGGGGCCGGGGTCCATCGCCGCGTGGGCGAGCGCCTCGAAATCGGCAAGGTTGATAGGTGTTGTCATAGCGGAACGAGAACTCCACAATTGTAGTGCGAAAAGCGTATGGGCCTGGTTGCCCAAGCCCATACCGTTCGGTCTTAGTGATCCGGGAAATCGATCTCGACCGTGTCGAGCCACACATAGCCTTCTGGTAGGCGGGAGCGCCAGACCGGATAATCCTTCTCGGGGCGCAGGATGTGCGGGTCGCCATCGATCGGTCCCATCGGTTCGATATTGAGCGGTGTGAGTACCAACAGAATATCGGTATTGACATCGTTCAGCACGTCGGCCAGCGGAATCTCGCCGTAGAAATCGGTGCGGTCGTGCCGCGAGCCGAGGCAGGTCCACTGCGCAGGATCGGGTGTGAGCGTCAGAGTCTGCTCGCTCCACTCGGGCGTGACGGTGATCGGCTGGCCCATCAGCAGCCAACCCGAGCAGATGCCGTTCTGCACAGATTGGCAGAGCAACACGAACTTCGCGCCTTTGGCTTCGAGTTCGCCCTTCAAGCGCAGCGTCATGCGGGCATTGGTGAAGTTGGTGGGGTATCCGCCGCTGATGAAGCGGTTCGGCCCCTCAACCTCGCGCTGATGCTCGCCAGGGCGGCCAGCGGTGTTCAGCATAAACAGGAGGTGCAGGTAGCCAGCGCCGGGCGGAGCGTGGTTGTAATCGATCCACCACGGGCTGCGGCTCAGCACTGCGCCATCGCGTACCTCAAGACGCTTTGGCCCCGCCGAATTGCTGATCCAACCGTACCAGCCACCAGTGTCGCTATCGAACGTTTCTCGGTATTTCATCGAACCTTCCATAGAGTTGTAGCCAATGGCGCGGGCCTATCCCTTCACCGCACCGACCGTGAGTCCTTGCACCACAAAGCGCTGCACCAGTGTGAACAGCACCACCACGGGCAGCGTGGCTATCAGAGCGGCGGCCATCAATTGCCCCCATAGTAGCACATCACCCACCTGGAAGGAGTAGAGGCCCGCTGGGATAGTGCGGAGCTCGGTGCGCTGCGCCATCACCACCGCGTACAAAAACTCGTTCCACGCATTGGTGAAGCCAAAAATGCCTGCGGTGATAATGCCAGGCCCCGCCAAGGGCAGCACGATGCGAAAGAGCACCCCGAGCCGCGAACAGCCATCGATGCGCGCGGCATCTTCAAGCTCCTCGGGCAGGGTGCGGAAGTAGCCGAGCAGCAGCCACGTACAGAATGGCACATTGAACGTTTGATACGAGATGATCAGCGCCCAGAGCGTGTTCAATAACCGCAAGTTCGAGATAATCAGGAACAACGGTATGAACAGCAGCGAACTGGGGATGAGATACATAAACAGCACCGATTTCGCCATCGTCTGGCTGCCGAAGAAGCGTAGACGGGCCAGACTGTAGGCGGCAAATACGCTGATCGCCACCGAGAGCAGGGTGCTCGAACTGGCGACGATCACACTGTTGCGCATCCACGTGCGCATACCCGTGCTGGTGAGCACCGTCTGATAGTTCTCGAGCGTGAGATTGCGCGGTATCAACATGGCCGTGCGGTCGTACACGTCCTTCTGCGTGCGCAACGATGTCAGGGCCATGTAGTAGAACGGGAACGTCACGATCAACAGGTAGATACCGAGCACAATGTAGAGCCGAATACTGGCGCCAAGCGAGCGGCGGCGGCCACTTTCTATCATGAGTGTTCCTCCCGCAGGATGAGGGGCGAAAGCGCCAGGATCAGGAAGATCAGGATCGGAGTGAGACTCATCGAGATCGCCACGGCGTAGCCTAGTCGACTACCCGTGAGGCCGACATGGTAGGTGTATGTCGAGAACAGGTGCGTGGCGAACGCTGGCCCGCCGCCTGTCATAATGTACACAATCTGAAATTCGTTGAACGTCCAGATCGTCGAGAGCATCGTGGTGATGATCAGCACCGTCCGGATGCCGGGGATCGTGATATGTCGAAAGCGTTGCCAGGGCGTCGCGCCATCGACCTCGGCCGCCTCGTAGAGCGACTCGGGCACGGCCTGCATGGCGGCCAACAGCGACACGCCGAAGAACGGGAAGCCTCGCCAGATGTTGGTCACGATCACCGCCAACAGCGCCGTTGAGCCGCTGCCGAGCCAGGCCACCGGCAGATCGATGATGCCCAAGCCGGTGAGCACATAATTGATCACGCCGGAGGTGCCATCGAACATCCAGCGCCAGGTCAACGCGGTCACGAACGTCGGCGCGATCCAGGGCAACAGCAGCCAACCACGAAAGAGGTTGCGACCTTTCAGCCGTTGGTTCAGCACCACCGCCATGCCGATGCCTAAGATGAGCTTGCCGATAATCGAGCAGACCGTGAAGGAGAAGCTGTTGCGCACCACGGTCCAGAAGCGCCGATCGCGGAACAGCAACTCGTAATAATTGTCGAACCAAATAAAGCGTCCTGGTGTACCCAATCGCTTATCCTGCAAGCTGATCATCAGCGCATTGAGGACAGGGTAGGCCAGCAGCCCAATCATGATCAGGACAAGTGGCAAAATGAAAACATACCCCAAGAGCGCTTCGCGCGAAAAAATGAGGCGCTTCCACGAAGATGAGTGCAGAGACTTGGGTGCAATAGCGGCCATGTTCTCGTTCATCCAAATCTATAAACTGTAACCAGAATCTTGCGTAGGTGGGATGGCGGAGGACAGTCAATCGCACGCCTCAAGCAGAAACGCGAATTGAATGTCTCTCCACCATCATCGGCTAAGGGCACACATATCGCGTTTATGCCATCCCACAGGCATAAACTAACTATAGACAGCGCTGGGCAGTTCCGTTACTGATTGAACTGTTCGTAGATCTGAATGAGCTTCTCTTCGGTCTCGGCGATAGCCTCATCCGCAGTCAAGCCCTCGACAAGCACCTTGTTTATCATTTCGGTGACGGTGTGCGTGCTCCAAGCTTCGAGCGCCCAGAGCGTGATCGGGCCAGGATAGCCGATCGATACGTTGTTCGGCAACTGGCTGATCAGGACCTGGTTGTACTTATCCTCCCACATTGGCATCTTGGCCAGATCTTTGTAGAGCGGCATGTAGTTGGAGCCAGCCGCCTCCACAATCTGAGCTTGGCGCTCGGGAGTGGTGTAGTACCGCAACAGGTCCTTGGCGAGATCGGGGTGTTTGGTGTCCTTGCTGATCATGAAGCCGTAGATGTAGCCGAACAAGCGCTGGCCTTCGGGGCCGGCGGGGATCGGCATCACCTCGGTGTTTTCGAGCAACTCGGGGTCGTCGTTGCGCATCGCGTTGATGACCGAACCAGTGTTGTAGATCATCGCAGCCGCCTTGGTCAGATACGCTTTGTTGTTGCCCGAGTCGTCCCAGGTCACGGCGTCCTGCGGGATCGCGCCAGCATCCCAGGCATCCTTGATCAGCGCGATCACCTGGCGAGTGCCTTCGTTATCGAGATTGGGGGTTTTGCCATCCTCAGCGTAGGGCGACGCGCCATAGGAGGCGAGCATACTGAGCAGCGAGATCTCGGCATCGTAGGAGGGTGTGCCCAACTGCGCGCCCCAGCCCCACAGCGTGCCAGGCTCGGTGATAGCCTTGGCTGACTCGGCGACCTCGGCCCACGTGGTGGGCAGCGGTATGCCCTTGGCTTCGAAGATGTCCTTGCGAACGTAGAACACCTCGGTCGAGCTGTGGGTCGGCACGGCGAACTGCTTGCCGTTATCGGTGACGGCGCGGATGGCTGGCTCGTAGAGGCCGCCACCCTGCGAGTTGTTGGTGGCCACGATATCCGAGACATCCAACAACAGGCCGAGCCGATGCAGCTTGGGTGCCCAAGCCGACGACGCCCACGAGAGCACGTCGGGCAGATTCTGGGTCTCGATCGCAACGTTCAACTGCGGTTCGAGCACGGTAGCCGAGTCTTGAACGATGGTTACCTCAACGCCGTTAGCATCTGCCCACTCTTCAATAAATTTTCGTTGAAGCGCATCAGCTTCCGGGGTGTAACTGGTGCTGAGCCAAACCGTGAGTTTTGGTTTTTCGGCTGGCTCAGCTGGTGCTGCGGTTGGCTGCTCTGCCGCTGGCGCTGAGGTCGGCTGTGCAGCGGCAGGAGCAGCGGTCGGCTGGGCAGCAGGCTCACTGCTAGGAGCTGCTGCTGGAGTGCCACATGCGGCCAATAACCCGAGGAACAGCATCATAATGATGCCAACGTTTCCCAACTTCCGAACTTCCATAGGATCCCTACCTCCATTAATGACGTAGCATGGTTATGGTTGCTTGGGTATTGGCGATATGTGGCCTTATCGTCTAAGGCTTCGGATGGATTGGTAATGCCCCTGTGCGGTATTCCTGTTCCCAGCGCTGTGTAGTTTCCTCGACAAACTGATCGGTGGACATCTGATGCCCGTGCGCCTTGATGAGTTGCCCGAGCCATCTCAGGCCGTACGCCACATGCTGGCGCTCATCGGCCATGTCGTAGCTGATAAACTGTGCCGAAAGGTGATCGCCCGCGCTTTTGTAAGCCGTTAAGCTCTTGCGGCGACCAGGGAAGGCATGCTTCTCGTTGCCCATCGTCAGCAGACAGTACTGCGTTGCCGCGTCGTACTGGCTGCGCCACTTGTAGATGTGCGTGTTCTGAGGAACCTTCGTGTAGTCGTAGCCGTGGCGGGTGAGCCATTCGATACCCAACATGCAGTGGCGGGTCTCGTCGTAGCAGTGGCGCGCACTGTTGTAGGTGAACTCCCACGGCATCATCGGCGAGAGGTACATCACCAGAGCCACCGTTTCGGCGGCCAACATCTCCTGGCTGTAGTTCTCGAACTCATCCAACCGCTTCATCGCGATATCGTACTCGGCCTGTGTCTTGGACGCGTGTGGGTCGAGTATCGTAAAGCGTTCGTCGCGTTTCGCCTCGGTCGGTGCGGTAAACTCGGTGCGGCAGCTCGGCGCCTCCGGTGCTTCGGCGCGTGGCGCGTTGCCGGTGATGCCACCCGCTGCCGCCAGCAGATCGGCGATGTAACGCTCCCACTCGCCCACCGGGTGAGCAGCCAATGCCTCGTTTGCCCAGCGGCAATGCTCCTCTTCATCGAGCAAAATATGCTTAAAGGCGTAGAGCGTGGGCGCATCGGGGTTGGCGAACGTCTCACCGATGTGCCAGCGGTACGCCTTCACCAGGGCCGGCTTGATCACACGACAAAGACCCGCCAGCAGATCCAACTCGCTCGGCGCGTTGATCGCCTCGGCCATCAGCCGCGAGAGCGCTGGATCATTGGGATCTCGGAAGGCAGGGGTCTGAACTTCGCGGAGGCGCTGGTAGAGGTGCTGGACGTGTTGCGCATCCTCCCACAGCAGCCGCCCGATCGCCAGCTTAAGCTCCATACGGGCAGTGGCGGGCAGCCAGCCTGCCAAGATACGAAGCATCTCGTACTCAACAAAGCGGTAGCGGTTGAGGAGACGCTTATTCCTCGCGAAATCGACCTGTTCTTCTGCCTGGACGATCTTCATCTTACTTCTCCGTAAGGGGTTAAATGACTGCGAACGAGGGAAATAGGGTTGCGAAAGAATCAACGATTTACAGGTCGAGAGCGCAGATTTTCCACACCTGAAGAAAGCGACGACAAATCATCCTGCCCAAAGACTTAGGCAAGTTCAAGCACAACACGGTGTAGGTGATACAAAATTAACTGGTTCTGTTATACAACCACCATACCATATAGACCTCTTTTTGTCAATAATGAAATTGCTTAGTGTTACAAAATATAATCACGGCTAAGAATCTATTTTTGAGAAGCATATACAGGGGCGAAATATCAGCAGATGAACCTAACATGATACGGAGATCGAGACAGGTGAATGGGGAATCAGTGAGGTTTGCTAAGCAAAAGAGCAGATCTGCTATACTATACTGTCGCACAGGTGGCGAAGATGCCTACAAGCTAAGATAGAGAGATTTATTCTCGGAATAGACACGGATTCGGCTACAAAGTCCGTGCTATTGTGTGTGCGGTAAATGGACTCGGACTCGTGCTTGCTGTGCGCTTGCACATGTTGGTGCAATGGTGATTGGATAGACACATAAACAGTGAATTGTACGCTATTGTGTATGTTTCTGTGTATGAGACTGTTTGTTGTGCTAATAGGATAAGGAAATGCCTATGACATAGTAAGGTTGGGATGGATAGGGTGAACGGGCGTGGATAACGTAGTATTTCGCTGTGTTTCGTATGGGTACAGCGTGTAAAATCAAAACAGTGAAATCTAATACGTTTGTGAGCTGTACGTTCACTATTGGGTCTTTCGTATCGTAAACGTAGCCGTTGGGTACTCGCTATTTTATAAGATGAATAATTGACAACCTGTATTTGGTGTGGTACACTGGTACTATAACTGTACCGCCAGACACAGATTTGTCGACTGTTAGGTAGCAGGTATGATGCTTGAACCTCTAGCACGAGATACGCTCACCAAACAGGCCACCGACACATTACGGCGTTTTATCCTAGCTGAAGATCTGCAAGCGGGGGATCAGCTCCCCAGCGAGCGAGAGCTCAGCGAGAGCCTTTCGGTAAGCCGTAATATTGTACGCGAAGCGTTGAGTGTACTAGTTGCCGAGGGGCTGATCGTGAAACAACCTGGTCGCGGTATCTTCGTCACCGATTTTAACCGCGATGCAGTAGCCCCTCAGATCGCTGTAACGGTTGATTACAACGGGCGCAGTCCGGCTGCGCTCCGCGAAGCGCGCGCCGCGATCGAGCTCGGCGCGATCACACTGATCGCCAAGCGCATCACCGACGCCGAACTTGATCAGCTCGACCAGATCAACCGTTCGTTCGAGGATAACCTACGTCATCGCCGTTCGACCATCAAGGACGACGTAGAGTTTCACAAGTTACTGCTCATGTCGACCCGCAACCCGGTCTTGATCGAATTTATTCCGCTGCTGGTTGAGTATTTTCGCCTCTCTGTGTTGTACGACCCGCGTACGATCTTTCATAACGTAGAGCGCATTATTAATGAACACCGCGCGATTATCGATGCCCTTCGTTCACGCGATGGTCTTGCTGCACGCCAAGCCTTGATTGCGCATCTCCATATGGAGGAGTTCGATATCTAAATTCCATGGAGTACTCTTTGTCAGGCTTGAGGGCGCTGTGTTTTGGTAGGACTGATATCTGCGTTGTATCTTTACATAACAGTATGGATACCTGTCATATTCTTTACCCTTTGCAAAGCCTGAGAGGAACAATAGCGTGATTCAAGGTATTTTTCCAGCACTGATCACCCCGTTGGATGGTGGTAAGACCGTTAATTTCGACACACTGCGCAAGTTGGTGGATTTCCACATTCAGTCGGGGGTGCATGGCTTCTTCGTCTGCGGCGGCAGCGGCGAAGGTTTACTGTTGAGTGTGGAAGAACGCAAGGCAGTGCTGGAAACGGTTAAGGAAGCTGCGAATGGCCGTGCTCAGATCATCGCCCACATCGGTGCGCTGGCCACGGCCACTGCGCAAGAGTTGGCGGCTCACGCTGCGGAGTTGGGTGTCGATGCGGTGGCTGCCGTGCCGCCATTCTATTTCCGTGTCGATGACGATGCGCTCTACGATCACTATCGCCTGATCGCAGAGGCTGCCCAGGGCACGCCCGTTCACCTGTACAACATTCCTTCGGCCACGGGTGTCGAGATCAACGCCCGCATTATGGCCAAGCTGATCAAGATCCCGACCGTGCGCGGTATCAAGTACTCCTCGTACAACTTGTTCGATATTCGCAACATCATGGAACTGCTGCCCAATGGGGAGTTGACGGTGTTGTCGGGCTTCGACGAGGTGTGTGTGCCTGCATTGGCGATGGGTGTGCCGGGCGCGATCGGGAGCACCTACAACGTGTTGCCCGCCACCTTTGCGGTGATCTATCGCTTGATGAAGCAGAACAACCTGCCCGCCGCTCAGGAGTGGCAGTTCCGCGCCAATCATGTGATTCAAGCACTGTTGAAGGTGCCGTTGGTCGCAGGTATCAAGGCGATCCTGACTGAGTGGGGCTACCCCTCGGGCGATCCGCGCCGCCCCCAGCGCCCGCTCACGGCGGAGGAGCGCACGCTGATCCTCAAGTCGGTTGAGGAGGTTGGTCTCGTTCAACTCGAAGCAGAAGCCCGGGAACTGCTACAAACGCTCAACTAACTGAATCCATGGCCTGATTGCTTGCCTCGTTATGCAACAAGATCGCACGATGTTTTCATCCTGCGGTCTTGTTGTTCCCTTTGAAATGGTTATCACACCGATCACGTAAGGAGTCGGTCATGTTTGGTGCTGTTGAGACGTTTGTCCGACAGTTCGGGCGGCTCTTATTGCGCTCGCTTCCCGAGGGGCTTCGCTACAATGTTGGGATCGAGATGGCTGCCTCGATCCTCTATGGGATTTTTCAGGCGATCGCGCTCTCTTTTCTGCCTGTGGTATTGCGCCGCCTTGGCGCTGATCCGAGTCTGCTTGCGCTATATACCGCACAGACGTACCTCGGTTCGATCCTCTCCACATTCGGCATCATTATGATGCGCTACTACCCACCGAAGCTGTTTGCTCTTGTGTGCTGGTTGGGTGGGCGCATGATTTTAGTCTGTACCTTTTTTGTGGTCGATGCGGGCTGGCTGCTGCTGCTGACTGCTGTTTTTTGGATGCTCGAAGGTCTGCCTCCACCCGCCTACGCGAAGATCATCCAGTCGATCTACCCCCGCCAGTACCGTGGCCGAGCGCTTGGTGTGATCCGCATGGGCTTGATCGGGGCATCCCTGATTATGACGCCGATCGCGGGTATCTTGCTCGATCATTGGGGGCATCAGATCCTCTTCCCAATTGCGAGTATTTTTGGTGTTGCTTCCGCAATCGTGTTCTCGTTTATCCGAGTCGAGACGGTTCAAGAGGAGCAGACTCCGCAACCGCGTCCGTTCCCTCAAGTGCTCAGTATCCTGAAAGAGAATCGTCCCTTTTTATTTTTCACAATCGGTTTTACGTTTTATGGAACCGGTTTTTTGTTGAGCATACCGCTCTTCCCGGTGGTCCAAGTCGATCGGTTGGGCCTCTCGTACTCGATGGTCGGGTATCTCACGCTGACGCAGTCGATCTGCTCCCTGCTGGGGAATTTCGTGTGGGGCCGCTTGATCGATCGACGGGGCGGAGTATGGGTGGTGCGTTTCAACGTGTTTTTGGCGGTCTTGGTGCCGTTCTTCTATTCTTGGGCCTTCAACGTATGGTGGCTAGCACCGGCGTTCATCATTAATGGCATTTTGGCCTCCGGTATCGATCTGGGCCTGATTATGGCGGGCATCGAGCTGGCTGGCAATGACAATGTGATCGAGTATTCGGCGGTGCAAACAACGGTGATCGGTATCCGTGGCTTGCTTGCGCCGTTTCTCACGGTCGGCCTGTTGAACCTTGGTATGACCGATTGGCAGATCTGCCTTCTCGGCAGTCTCTTGATTTTCTGTGGTTGGTTAGCGATGCGATGGGCCGTGCCCTTCAAGCAGGGAGCACCATCGTACAGGTAGCCACGCATTGTCGCGTGTATCGCACTCTTGGCTTATCTCATTTTAGGGGGTTATCGTGAAGCAACGTACTCTTGGACGCACTGGGCTGCAGGTTTCGGCTCTGGCGCTCGGCACTGTAGAACTCGGCATCGAGTATGGGATCGTCATGCCTGGCGAATCGGGTCGCCCTGCCCTAGAGGAGTCGATCCGCTTGGTGCACGCGGCTATCGATGGTGGTATCAACCTGATCGATACGGCTCGCACCTATGGCGAGAGCGAGGCGGTATTGGGTCAAGCGCTGCGTGGTCGCCGCTCGCAGGTGGTGTTGGCGACCAAGGTCGCAACCCACAATGCTGCCGATGGCAAGACGCTGCGTGGCCAGGAGTTACGTGAGCGTATGGTGACGTCGCTCGATACCAGCTTGCGCATGCTCGAAACCGATTACGTCGATATCTGGCAGATCCATAACGTGGATTCGGTGCTGCTGGAGGAGCGTGAGATCGTCGCCGAGGTGTTCGAGGCTGCCCGCAAGGCTGGCAAGATCCGCGCGACTGGCGGCTCGACGTATGGCGCCGAGATGCCGCTGCGGGCTATCGAGTCGAACTTGTTCGACATGCTGCAAGTCACTTACTCGGTGCTCGATCAGCGTTTGGTCGATAAAGTGTTACCGACGGCTGCCGAGAACAATATCGGCATCCTGGTGCGCTCGATTTTGTTGAAGGGCGTGTTGACCTCGCGCGGCGACTACCTGCCCGATCACCTGGCGGAGTTGCGCAACCGCTCGCGCGAGTTCCGCAAGTTGATCGCCGACGCGCGCATCAACGCCAGCGCTGTGCAGGCCGCAATCGCGTTTGGCTTGGCCCAGCCGCACATCGATTCGGTGTTGGTCGGCTTGCGCAGCCTGGAGGAGTTGCACGAGGCGTTGGGCGCCGCTGAACTGGAGTTGCCCGAGGCGCTGGTCGCGAAGATGGCCGAGTTGCGCCTCGACGATGAGGATCTGCTGAATCCTTCCACGTGGGGCTTCTAGTCGCCCTGGGGTGCTTGGCCTGTGTGTGCCAACGGTACGCGATTCGCGGCAGCGTTGGCACACCTTGATGATCGTTATCGGTCTTTGTTCTGAAACGATGCTGTGAGAAACCTACCATGCAAAAAAATCGAGTGCTTGAAAAACTCCGCCAAAACAAGGCGGTGTTGGTGACGACGGTGACACCTTATGCTTCGGCCAAGCTCACCGAGATGATCGGCCTGTTGGACTACGATTGTGTCTGGATCGACATGGAGCACCAGGATTACAGCTACGATCAGTTGTTCGAGATGGCGTTGGGCTGCCGTGCCACGGGCATCACACCGATGGCGCGCATCCGCAAGGGCGATTACTGGACCTATTCGCGACCGTTCGAGGCCGGCGCGACGGGCATCATGGTGCCGCACTGCCGCTCGGGCGCCGAGGCCGCCGAGATTGTGAAGTACTCGCGCTTCCACCCCTACGGTCTGCGCGGCCTCGATGGTGTGGAGGCGAATGCCGATTACGGCCTCGCGCCCACCGACGAGTACATGGCGCACTCCAACCGTGAGACGTTCGTCTGCGTGCAGATCGAGGATCGCGAAGCCGTCGAGGATGTTGACGCCATCGCCGCTACCGAGGGCATCGATATCCTGTTCGTTGGCCCTGGCGACCTCTCGCAGAGCTATGGCATCCCGCTGCAGACGCAGTCGCCCGTCATTCAGGATGCGATCGCGAAGGTGGCCGCAGCTTGTGCCAAGCACGGCAAGGCGTGGGGCCTGCCGGTCGGCTCAATCGAGGCCGCTGAGAAGTACTATGCCATGGGAGCACGCTTCTTTGCCTGCGGCGCTGCGATCATCATTCTGCAGCAGGGCTGGCAGAAGATCCGCCGCGACTTCGACGAACTGCTCAACCGCTAAGAGCATGGTGCACAGCTCAAGCAGCGAATCGTTTGAGCTGTGCATCCTCAATGGGTGGGTGGTCTTCTATTTCTTCGTAAAGGGGCATTCCAATGAGTAAGTTGCTCGATCCCGAATCTGTGAAGCGCTCGTACGAGCTGTATCAAAAGGCGATGGAGATTATCCCCGGTGGCACGCAACTGATCAGCCGCCGTCCAGACCTGTACACTCTGGGTCTGACGCCGCCGTACAACAGCCGTGGCAAGGGCAGCCACTTTTGGGACTTGGATGGCAACGAGTACATCGACTTTTTGATGTGTGTGGGCGCATCCATCCTTGGCTACGCCGATGAGGCGGTCGATGAGGCGGTGATCGCGCAGATCCGCCAGGGCACCAGCTACAGCGTGAGCCACCCGCTCGAATACGAGTTGGCCCGCGAGTTGATCGATGTGATCCCGTGTGCCGAGGCGGTACGCTACTGCAAGGGTGGCGGCGAGGCCGATGCCATCGCGGTGCGCATTGCGCGTGGCTACACAGGTCGCGAGAAGGTGCTGTTCTGTGGCTATCACGGCTGGCACGATTGGTATTTGGCCGCCAACCTCGAGAACGACAGCGTGCTCGATACCCACCTGTTGCCGGGCATCAAGCCGCAAGGTGTGCCGCAGGGTCTGGCTGGCACGGCGCTGCCCTTCCGCTACAACGATCTCGAATCGCTCGAAGTGCAATTGGAACGCAACAAGGGCCAAGTCGCCGCGATCATCCTCGAAGCGTCGCGCGGTGGCTCGCTGCCCGCGCCGGGCTTCCTCGAAGGCGTGCGCGAGTTGGCGACCGCCCACGGCGCAGTGCTGATCTTCGACGAGGTGGTGACGGGCTTCCGGCTCGGCTTGGGTGGCGCGCAGGAGCAGTTCGGCGTGATCCCCGACCTGGCGACCTACGCCAAGGCCATCTCGAACGGCTACGCGATGGGCGCCGTGGTGGGCCGCAAAGAGGTGATGCAGGTGGTCGGCGATATGTTCGTCAGCAGCACCTACTGGTCGGATGCGGTCGGCCTGGCCGCCTCGTTGGCCACCATCCGCGAGTTGCGCAAGCGCGATGCCTTCACGTCGATCAAGGCGTTCGGCACACGCTTCCAGCAGCGCTTCAATGAGCTGGCCGAGGAGTACGAGTTGCCGCTGCGCACGGTTGGCCTGCCCTCCCAGTTCGGCATCGCGGCCACCGAGGGTACGCCGGAGACCAAGCGCGCGATGAAGGACTTCTACATCCAGGAGATGACCAAGCGCGGCTTCTTCGCGAGCTTCGGCGTGAACCCAAGCTATGCCCACACCGACGAGGACTTGGAGCGGGCGACGCAGGCCTGGCACGAGGTCTTCCCGCTGATGCGCGAGGGCTTGCGCGCCAACGATCTGCAATCGCGTCTGATTGCTCGCAGCGTCGATGCGTTCAAGCGACAGGTCGGCTAACCAGCGCTCGGTGAGCTATCTGCAACGCGCCCAATGATCCCTGGGATTGTTGGGCGCGTTGTGGTATCTTGCGTATGCTACTCGCTCGGAAGCTTTCTGGCAGGCATTAGGAGGTTGTGAGCAGATTCAGTATACAAAAAAGTGCATACAGACCACCGAACATGGACCATACCGAGGAACCAAACGATACCGGCTTAACAGAGCGGATTCCTTTGGGGTCCAGGGGCGATAAGCCCCGGTCGGGGTTTCCAAAGGGGCCCGAGGCCCTTTGGGCTTGCGCAGCAGCCTACGCCTTCGTGAGTACGCGCTCACCCGCCGAATGGCGCATCCCGCGCTCTCGCAATGGAGACACTGCACAATGCGCAGTAACGTTGGATTGTTCGCATCAAACAGAAAACCCGGGTAACACCACTCACACTATGTTTTGCACGGAAAAATCACTTGACAAGAAACACGAAACTGGTACAATACCGGAACTGGTCATACCACCATACCAACATACCAATCTGGTACTGTCTCGGTTCGTGTCATAGGTAAGAGCTTATGGATCTACTTGCGTAGGTGTGTAAGCTGGGCAATGTTCGCAGAAGTAGGCAGGCTTTTGCGAACATTGCTACCTAATCTCCCTGTAACCGTACCACCTGTGAGAGGACGCCAATGAATGAACTGGATATGGTCGGTAGCCACCAACTTCTACACGAGAAGCTCGCATACTTGCTTGAGCAGAAGATTCTCGACGAAGAACTTGTTAGCGGCGAATTGCTGCCTTCCGAACGCGATCTCGCTGAACAGTATGGCTTGTCGCGGAGCGTCGTGCGCGATGCCTTGCGTATCCTGATGGCGCGTGGCCTTGTCACGGTGCGCCAGGGGTACGGCACAGTTGTCACAGCCGATCAGCGCAAACCGTACGCTCAATCGCTTGGCCTGTTGCTGCGGCGTGGTAATTACTCCAAGCTCGATATCATCGAGGTGCGGCGTATCCTGGAGGTAGAGGTTTGTGCACTCGCTGCCGAACGGCTCACCCCCAGCGCCGAAGCCGCCCTTACCGAAGCGCTGCGTACCTATGAGCATGCGATGCAGACGGGCGATAGCGAGACTGCTGGACGAGCACATTTGCAGTTTCACGGGCTCATCTTGCAAGCCACTAGAAACCAAGTATTAATCGATTTTCTCGATCCGTTTGTTGCATTCAGTGTCCCCTCGCTTCTGCCCTTGCAGGACCCGAACGAGGTGAGTGAAGAAGAACAACACTGGGCCGATTTTCGCCGACATCAAGACATCCTCGATGCGCTGCGTTCTCGCGACCCGGAGCGTGCACGCGCCGCTATGCGTGAACATATGCGCTTTCCCGAGGCTCGTGTCCATCGTGACCTCAAAGGTTTGCAGTCATGACAGCTTATGTAATTCGTCGATTACTAGGCGTAATAGGTGTGTTATTAGCCGTTTCGATCATCACCTTCGGCTTGATGCACACCGTGCCCGGTGGCCCGTTCGATACAGCGCAGAAACAAGAGATCCCGCTGCCCGATTCCGTGCGCGAAGAACTGCTCCGCAAATATCAACTCGATAAGCCGATCTACGTCCAATACTGGAGTTACCTCACCAATGCGCTGCGCGGCGATTTTGGCCGCTCGTTCCGCGTCGATGAGCCTGTGACCCAGTTTATCGGTCGCACCTGGCCGATCACCCTCCGCTTGGGCGCGATCACGGCTGCGGTGGCCTTCCCGCTCGGTCTGCTGATGGGCATTGTGGCTGCGCTGCGTCGCAACACCTGGATCGACTATTTGACCTCGGTCGCGGTGGTGACGAACCTTGTAACGCCGACATTTGTGGTCGCCATTTTATTGGTTTTGCTCTTCTCGATCCGCTTACGTTGGTTCCCGACTGGTGGTATCGGCACGTGGAAACAGTGGGTTCTGCCCGTCATCACCTACAGTTTGGTGCCGATCGCAGTGATCGCCCGCTACACGCGCTCGGCCATGCTCGATGTGCTGAACGCCGATTACGTGCGGACGGCTCGCGCCAAAGGTCTCAGCGAGCGCGTGGTGATTATGCGGCATGTGTTCAAAAACACAATGATCCCACTCTTGACCGTGATGGGACCATTGGCGGCCTCGATGATCACCGGCTCCTTCTTCGTCGAGACGATCTTCCGTATCCCAGGGATGGGTAATCAGCTCACCATCGCGATCTACAACCGCGATTACCCAGTCATTATGGCTCTCTCGCTGCTCTGGTCTACGATTATTACGACAACGTATTTGCTAACCGATCTGGCCTATGCCTGGCTTGATCCACGTGTGCGCCTGGTGGGAAGGTAACAATGGCATCGTTAGAAACAACCCTAAGCGCGAATTCGACGACCGATACCACGAAGCAGCGTAGCCTTTGGTCGGATGCCCTGCGCCGATTTATGCGGAACCGTATTGCTGTCGTTGCGTTCATCTTGGCAGTTGGCATTGTTCTGCTGGCGTTGTTTGCTCCCGTGATCGCTCCAGAGGGGTACGACAACCAGGTCTATACCCAATCGTGGCAGTTCCCATCGAGCGAACACTGGATGGGCACGGATGCTTACGGTCGTGAGGTGTTCAGCCGGATCGCCTATGGCGCGCGGATCAGCTTGATGGTGGCGCTGGTCGTGCAGCTCTCGGCCCTGGTGATCGGTATCCCGATCGGTGCCTTGGCTGGTTGGTACGGCGGTAAAGTCGATTATGTGCTGATGCGCATCGTCGATGTGATGTCGGCCTTCCCAACCCTGCTCTTTGCTATCCTGATGTTGAGCGTGCTGGGTGGTGGCCTCGTCAATGTGTTGATTGCGATGGCCGTAACCCGCTGGATCAGCATTGCACGCTTGGTCCGTGGTCAATTCCTAACACTGCGCGAGAAGGATTTTGTCGCGGCTAGCCAAGTGATTGGCTCCTCGCCCCTCCGCATTATGATGCGCGATCTCCTTCCAAATGCGCTTTCGCCGCTGATCGTCGATCTGAGCTTGGGCATTCCCGAGGCGATCGTCGGTGAGGCTGGCTTGAGTTTCCTGGGTATCGGTGTGAATGCGCCGATGCCGAGCTGGGGAAAGATGTTGAACGAATCGCTTTCCTCGCTTACGACCCATTGGTATCTCAGCGTTTTCCCAGCGCTGATGATTGCGCTCACGATGTATGCCTTTACGTTGCTCGGCGATGGCATCCGTGATGCGTTAGACCCATCGATCAAAACGTAGGTTCCCCAATCAAAGGAGGCCCATGATGGCAAACTCGCCCCGTTGGAAAATGGCGGTGTTGGTTCTGGCTGCGCTGGTAACCTTGTCGGCCTGTGGTGGCTCGGCAACGGCTCCCGCTGCCCCGGCCGCTCCGGCTGCAGAAGCTACGGCTGTCCCGGCTGCCCCGGCGGCTCCGGCTGCTGAGGAAGCAACTGCCGAACCCGCAGCCCCTGCAGCAGAGAGCAACCTGCCAGAAGATGCCGCTCCTGCTGAGCAGCAGGTGATCCGCGTCAGTGGTATCGAAGGCAAGCACTTCGACGCCAACCGCAGTGTGTATGAATTTAGTGACATGGGTTTCCAGGCTTGGGAACCGCTGGTCTACATCGGTGGCGATATGCAGGTCCGCCCCGGTGCTGCCGATAGCTGGGAAACTTCGGAAGATGGCCTGACCTGGACCTTCCACCTGCGCAAGACCGCGAAGTGGACTGATGGTGAGCCTGTGACCGCCCACGACTGGGTGTTCAGCTACCTGCGCTTGCTGAGCAAGGAGACTGCTAACCCGTATGCGTGGTTCTACCGCAGCATCAAGAATGCGGCAGGCTACTCCGATGGCTCGATCACCGATCCCGAGCAAGTTGGTGTAAAGGCTATCGACGACTACACCATCGCTTTCACCACCGAAGCGCCGACCCCCTACTTCTTGCAGATCGTCGGTTTCGTCGCATCGGTGCCCGTGCCCAAGCACGTGGTGGAGAAGCTCGGCGACTCGTGGGCTTCGGACCTCTCGACTGTGGTCAGCAATGGTCCGTTCACCGTCACCGAGTGGAACAAGGGCCAGAACCTCGTTCTGACCAAGAGCAAGACCTACGACGGCCCGGCTAAGCCCAAGCTCGAGAAGATCATCATCAACTTCGTGCCGCAGGGCACCACTCCGCCGACCCTGCAGATGTTCCAGGCCAACGAAATCGACTGGGCAATGATCGACCCGACACTGTTGCCTCAGGCGATCGCGAACCCGGACTTCGAGGGCAAGCTTGATGTCTTCCCGAACTACGTCACGTACTACATGTACTTCAACACGCTGGAAGCTCCGTTCAACGATCTGAAGGTTCGCCAGGCCTTCTCGCACGCGATCGACCGCGATGCGATCGCCAACAGCGTGATGCAGGGTCTCGACATCCCGGCCTATACGCACCTGCCTCCGGGCTTCCCGTGCAGCCAGGCCGATAACCCCGAGATCCGCAACATCCAGGCCTACAACCCCGAGCTGGCGAAGCAGTTGCTGGCCGAGGCTGGCTATCCCAACGGCGAAGGCTTCCCCAAGTTCGAGCTGTGGGTGCGCCAGGGTCAAGTCGCCCGCGAGGGTGAGGCCATTCAGCGTATGCTCAAGGAGAACTTGAACATCGACGTTGAGCTGAAGGACGTTGAGCGCGCCGTGTACATGGAGAAGCTGAGCGCCAAGGAGATCTCGCTCGGTCTGATCCAGTGGTTCTACGACTACGCCGACCCGACGAACTTCATGGACTGGTGGGCAACCGGTTCTCGCCACACCTGGCAGAATGAGGAGTACAACGAGCTGGTGACCAAGGCCGCCAGCGAGCTGGACACCACCCTGCGCTGCCAACTCTACAACCAGGCCGAGCGCCTTCTGATCGAGGATGTTGCTGGTGCCTTCGTGGCGCACCCCTCGCAGGGTGAGCTGTGGCGCGAGAACATTGGCGGTATCGTGTTGAACCCCAATGGCTTCCGCGTGCACTACCCGGCGATGTACAGCGACATCTACATCAAGAAGTAGTTGTCCGGCACATGGTGCCACCTTTCGTTCTCGCTCCTTCTCTCCACAGCGGGAGAAGGAGCGAGAATCCCTTTACACATGTTGATAAGCTCACTCGATCACATCCGTGTACGCTTGCGTACCGTGTTAATATAAAGGTTTCATCATGGATTTGGCTACCTTGCGGCATCAACTTCCAGTGACGCAGCATTGCTGCTACTTCCAGACAGGCTCGCTTGGGCCGAGCCCGGTGTCGCAACAAGCATTACTCCGTCAGGCCCACGATGCGTTTCAGCAGTATGGCCCTGCCTCTCCCGATGTGTTAGAGATCTGGGGCGCCCGCGCTGAACAAAGCCGTGTTCGCTTGGCAGAGTTCCTTGGCACGACAGCTGATTCGCTCGCCTGGATCACCAATTCATCCTATGCCATTCGTGCGGTGTTCGCGAATCGTCAATGGTCGCCCGGCGATGAGATCCTCACCTCCGCACTTGAGCATGTAGGCACTCGAATGCTGTGGGATGGGTTGGCGCATGCCTACGGCGTGCAGACTCAAGTGGTGCCAACAGTCGATGATGATGCCACCTTCTTGGCTCAACTCGCCGACCGTTTGACGCCCCGCACCCGTATGCTCTTTTTGTCTCATATTTCGTGCGTGGATGGTCGGCGGCTGCCGATAGCCGAGGCGATTAAGATCGCTCGTGAGCGCGATGTGCTCGTGCTGATCGATGGTGCGCAAGCTCCTGGCCAGATCCCTGTGAACCTCACCGAGCTCGACCCCGATTACTACATCGGTTCGACGCACAAATGGCTGCTTGGCCCATTGGGCTTGGGCTACATCTATGTGGGCAAGCGCGGTATGCCGAGCTTCAACCCGCAGTTGACCCCACTGAACGGCTCAACGCGCGAGTTTGGCGAGCGCTTCCAGAACCCCACCGCCGCAGCGCGTGGCGAAACAGGCACCACCGACATCGCCAGCCGCGTCTCGCTGATCGAATCGCTCAACCTGCTTGAATCCGTCGGCGTCTCCACCATCGAGCAGCACGTGCGCGAACTGGCGGCGTACTTCCGCGCTGGTCTTGCCGAACTGCCGCAGATCACCATGATCTCGAACTTGGAGCCGGAGCGCTCATCGGGCATCATCAGCTTTGTGGTGAACGGCTGGCAACCTCAGCAGCACCGCGATCTTGTCGAAAAAATCTACCACAAGCGGCGCATTCTGATTAAATATCAGATCGAATTCAGCGGCATCCGCGTCTCGATTGCGGGGTTCAACACCCGCGAAGAAGTGGATCGCCTGCTCGAAGCGCTGCACCACTACCTGTAAGTGCCTTTTGGCACTTGTCCTGGGGGAGAGAAGGGTTCGAGCGATCGAACCCTTCTCGCATTTGAAGTGACACTACATCCGGTTGGACAGTTGTTATTAAAAGCTGTTTTAGCCTGCGGCAGCAAGGTAGTTTCTTCTTTTTGTGATGTCGAGGCGCTGCTACGCGCAGCGCCTCGACATCACTTGTTTTCGGGAGAGGTGGGTATCAGTTGAAAACCAGCATCACGCCATCAATTGTGCGTGTCGTTTGTGTAAATAATCGTTCGGATTGGTATGATCACGAGCCAAACGCAGGAATCGCTACCCGGCGCCCATCGCGGCTCGACTCGTAGGCCGCCTCCACGATCCGCGCCACCTGTAGCGCATCGCGCCCCGATGCGGGCACCTCGCCCTCGCCGAGACACGCGCCGATGAAATCCCTCACGAACCACTCGCCCGCGACGCCGCCATACGAAGGCGAACCAGCCAACGTATAGTCGAAACTGCGCTTCGGCGCGCTGGCCCAGCTCGGTATCGCGCTCTCCGCGTACAGGCGGGTCGCAGCATTCGTCCAGTAGATGCGCCCATCGCAGCCGTTGAAGGCGTTCGAGATATCGTAGCCGCCCACGTTGTGGTAGCCGCCGCCATCCAACCGCAGGGCGTAGGCCATATGCAACAGCCCCACCGCGCCCGAAGCGAAGCGCAACGCCAGCACCGCCACATCTTCCACATCGATCGCCTCGCCGCTGCGGGTCGCCACCTCCGCCGACACCGACACGATCTCGTCGCCGCTCACAAAGCGCATCATATCGAGTTGGTGGCAGCCCAGCCACGAGAGGACACCGCCGCCCGACAGCGCCCGCTTGAACAGCCAGCTCGACGGGTCGCGGAACTGCACCTGCGTCGTGACCATGCGCATATCGGCAGCGATCAGCCTGCCGATCACGCCTTGACTCACCAGCCCACGCGCCTCCCGCACGATCGGCGAGCGACGGTTCTGGTAGCAGACGCCCAGCTGCAAACCGCGCCGTTCGGCCACCTCGACCACCCGCGCCACCTCGGCCACCGAGCGCCCGATCGGCTTCTCGGCCAGCACGTGCCAGCCAGCCTCCAACACCTGTTCGCACAGCGCCGCCGAGAACGACGAGGGCACCGACACCAGCGCGAACAGCGCCTCGTGCTTCAGCAACTCGCTCGCATCGGTCGATGCCAGCACCACCTTGTCGGGCTGGCTCGCGCGGGCCTCCTCCAACGCCTTGCCATCCTCATCCCACAGCAGAATACGCTCAATCTCGGGGAGCGCTTGCAGCGTGCGCAAATGGGCCATCGAATGAGGGTGCGTCACGCCAAACAGCGCCGCAGTAATTGGCTTTGTCATCTCAAACTCCTATTGAATCCGCATCAATACATGCCATCGGCACCGCAGTGCTTTGGGCATCGTCGGTTGTTTGATGAAGTAAGCATCCTCCAAACTCAACCCCGTCGCTACGGGCCATCTCCGTCGTGTGCAGCGTTTCCGCAGAGGAAAGCCTCCGAGCGCGGCACGGTGCGCCCGATACCGCCTCAGCGGGCCACGCCGTGTTAATCGAGGATATCGATCGGGTACAGTTTGCGCTTCAGGCGCTTGTACTTGATATGGCCGCTCTGGTGGTTGTGCACGCTCGGCTCCGAAACCAGCGTCACCGATCCAGCCCACGGCTCGAACGCCGCCCGGAAGTGCCCAGCCGACTTCACGCCGATATAGTGCATCTTGGTCGGCTCCAGGCCCACCGTGCGCGAGAGCGCCATATCGAACGCCTGATCACGATGCGTCACCAGGATGACGTGCACGCCGCCTTGGCGAATGTGCGCGGTCGGACCCAACGAGTTCTCGATGCCGTGGAACATCGGGCCATCGTGGCGGAACTTGCCATCGCCCAACTTCACGATCTCGGCCTGCATGCGCACTGGCTCGCCCTGCAGCGGGCTGCTCTTGCCGCCGACATCGAGCGTGATGGTCGCGCCCTCGCCCGCCGCGAAACACTCCTGTACCGCCTGCGGGTCGGGAATGTGGATGATGCAGGCATCCTCCAACTCCATCTCCAGGAACGTGCGCAGCATCCCCGTGCTATCGCCCATCGAGCCGCCACCCGGATTATCGGTCATATCGGCGAAGATGGCGGGGAAGGCGTTGTTGGCGCGCACCTGCTCGATCGCTTCCCGCGTTGTGGGCATGTTGTAGTGCCACTCGGCGCGGCGCTCGTACAGCCACTCGCCAAGCTCATCGGCCAGCCGCTGCGCCAACGGCAGATCGTTATCGGTGACCACATACACCGAAGCGCCCATATCGGGCACATCGACGGGGCGGAAGCCCGTGGCGATCGAGGCGCAGATCACGCCGGGCACCGCCTCCAGTGCGTGCAGCCGCTCGATCGCGCTCAACATCGGCTCCTGGGAAGTGGTCTGGTTCATGCCCCAGATCATCGGGATCTGATGCAGCGCCATGGTCGGGCGCACGCCGTCGCGCAGGATGCGCATCAGCACATCGGCGCATTCGCGGCCACGCTCGGCCATATCGACCTCGGGGTACGTCTCGCGGCCAATCAGCACATCGGCCATATCGACCATCAGTTGCGTGATCGTGGAGTGGATGTCGAGCTGTGCCACGATCGGGATGTCGGGGCCGACCAGCTTGCGCACGGCTTCGAGAATGTAGCCGTCGGCATCGTCGATATCTTCCGCCACCATCGAGCCGTGCAGTTCCAGCAGCACGCCGTCGAAGGGCTTGGCGGCCTCCATCATCTCCAGCATATCGTTCAGCACGTGCTCGAAAATATCGCGAGGTGTGGGCGCACTGGGGTGGGGAGCGGTGTAGATGGTGGGGATCAGCTCGAAGCCGTGCTTCTCGGCCCCTTCCATAAACCCACAGGTGGGAATATTCGTGTTGCGGAAGCGCTCGAAGATCTCGGCACCGCGCAAATAGCCGAAATTGTCATGATAACTTTCCCATGTGGTCGGGATGGGGATGAAGGTGTTCGTCTCGTGGACGATTGCGCCAGTGACAATACGCATAGGTTATCTTCCCTTTAATGCAGTAGTACGATGAACCCAAAGCTGATGTAGATGGCCTGTTCGCTTCGTGAGAGTATGGGGAACAGGCCGCGTGACCCTGCTGAACAGGGAGTACCTTATTGTCGCAGGCGTGATGTCTATTGTGACTAAAAGAACCCTGAGTAACAGAAAGGCTGCCACAAATGCATGTGACAGCCTCGCATGTCGGCCATATCGCGACGTTACGCTCCGATGCTATCGAGCTCCTGACGCCATGTTGCCAAGAGCTTGATCAGCGCAGCATCGCTGCCGCTCGGCACGAACTGTGCGCCTTGGTTGCGGCGCTGAGTCAACTGCTCGAACGATGCTGCCGTGATGCCCCAGCTCTTGCCGTGGCGCTTGACGATCTCGGCCACCGAGGCAATCGCTTCCTCAAGCGAGGGGTCATTGGGGGTCAGGCGCAACTCAAGGTCGCGCGGCCCCACGAACAGGATATCGATGCCCTCAACCTGCGCGATCTCCTCCGCATTGGCGAGTCCGGTCGGCGTCTCGATCTGCGCCACCAAGAACGTCTCGTGGTTGGCGCGCTCCAGGAAGCTATTATCGGGAGCTGCCAGCATAAAATCGGCGTCGAGCGAGAGGCCGCCGCCGAACCCGCGATCGCCGAGCGGCGGGAACTTGGTGCTCTTCACGATCTTGCGAGCCGTTTCCGCATCGGGCACCATCGGGATCATCAATCCGCTTGCGCCGTCCTCCAGGTAGCGGTACAGCCCTACATGCTGGTGCGTCGGCGGGCGAATCATCGCGTCGATATCAGCCAGGTGGCAGTAGGTGAGCACTGTCTTGACTTCCTGTGGCGTGTACGAGCCATGTTCGAGGTCAATCCAGAGCGCGTCGAAGCCCTGTTCGGCTGCATGGCGGATGAAGAAGGGCAGTGGGTTGAGCATTGAGCAGACGCGCACAAAACCACCGCTACGGAGTTTCGCAAGAACTTTGCTACGTCGCATGTTCAGTATCCTTCGAGTTACAGAATGAGGACATCCAGCGTACACGTTACGAGGCGGAAGTGTCCCAACCCTGCTCTTTGGCGAGTGTTATCAGCGACGACGGACCACTTGGGAGCGGCAGATGCACGGGTGTGCAGCCGCGCCGTTGCGATTCGTAGATCGCCATAATCACTTCCATCGAAGCACGGCCATCCGCGCCGGTCGAGATCAGCGTAGTACGGCCTTCGAGTGCATCGACAAGCTCGCGAGCCGCCAATGCAAACGGTGGTTGGCTGGGGAGATCTGGGAGCGGTTGATAGTTGAGTTTCTGCCACTCGAAGTCGGGATGATCGGGATCGCTAGACTCGAACGAGATGGGCTGCGCGATGGCGATCTCCATGCGGGCCGGGTCGAACCGCATCAGGCCGCGCGTCCCATGAAGCTCAAGCTCAAACCGCGAGTAATCGGTCAGTTCATTGACGAGCGCAACACCAGTGACGCCATTTCGGAACATCAACATTGCGCTACTATCATCCTCGACCGGGAACTGTGTGTGGGTGCGGCGACGGGCGGTGGCGACCAGCCATTCGATATCGCCAGCAAAAAACCGCATCAGGTCGAACAAGTGCGTCGCATCGTGCAGCAACGGGCCTTCTAATTCCGATTGCCAAGCGGGGGATGGCTTGGCACCCTGGCAGTAGCCAGTCATCGAGATCAGATCGCCGATTGCGCCCTGCTGGAGCAAGTCGCGGGCGTGACGAAAGATCGGATACCAGCGGCGCGAATGATTGATGGAGAGCAGCACACCATGGGCCTCGCATGCCGCGATGATCCGGTCGCAATCGGCCAGATCGAGGGCCATGGGCTTCTCGCAGAAGATAGCGCGAGCACCATTGCGCACTGCCGATTCGACGATAGCCGCATGAGCACCCGGGTGAGTCGCGATACACACGATATCGGGGCGTTGTTCACGCAGCATTTCGTCGTAATCGGTATACAGTGCTTGGATACCGAAACGCCGACCAAATTCTTCTAAGCGCTTTCGGCTACGGTTGGCGCCAGCTACAAGGGTACATTCAGGTTGGATTGCAAACGCCCCAGCGTGCGATTGTCCTGTGGGCGGATCCGTCTCCCATAGCGCACCAACGCGCCCGGTGCCGACAACGGCAACACGATATTGAGCTGGCACAACCATTCCTTTAGAGCATTCAGGCTACGATGCCACGAACCGTCGAACGGCTTACTTTTCGTTCAACGCGCGCGGATCGAGTGCATCGCGGATACCATCGCCAACAAAGTTGACCGACATCACGAACAGCACGGTGCAGATCGCCGGAGGAATCCACTGCCAAGCGGTGCGCTCCATAGTCGAGATCGAGCGAGCGGTGTTCAGCATATTGCCCCAACTCGGTGTAGGCGGCTGCACGCCCAAGCCCAGGTAGCTCAGACCAGCTTCGAGCAGCACGGCGGTCGCTACGCCGAAGCTCATGTACACCAGCAGCGGTGCGATCGCGTTCGGCAGAATGTGCTTGATCGCGATGCTGAAATCGTCCATACCGATCGTGCGGGCCGCCTCGACGTACTCCTTCTCACGCAGCGCGAGGAACTGAGCGCGCATAATGCGGCAAGGCGTGGTCCAAGTCAGCATACCGATCATCACCATAATCTTGAAGATGCCCGGGCCGACCAGCGCCACCACGCAGAGCAACAGCACGATCACGGGGAAGCTCATCACCATATCGACAAGTCGCATAATGACCATATCGACCCAGCCGCGGTAGAACCCGGCCAATGCGCCGAGCGTCACGCCGATCAAGGTCGAAAAGACCACGGCCACCAAGCCCACCATCAACGATACGCGACCACCCACCAGGGTGCGTGCGAACACATCGCGGCCTGTGCGGTCGGTGCCGAAGAAGAACTGTGCCGATGGCGGTTTGTTCGCGTTTTTCAGGTCCTGGGTGAGTGCAGCGGTTTCGGAGCCTAATAGCGCCGCAATAACCAAAATAATGATCACACACACCCCGAACATTGCCAGACGGTGGCGGCGGAAACGGCGCAGCGCCTTGCGTGTGGGCGAGCTGATCGCCTTGACTTCCTGCACCGGTTCAACTTTCGGTTGAGTAACCAATTCGCTTTGTGTCATAGTCTATTTCTTACGCTTTGAGAATACGCATTGGTATCAATACTAAAGGGCATTCTAACCGCTATTAGTTGTACCGAATACGCGGATCGACAAACGCATACATTACGTCGGTGAGCAAATTGGCAAAAAGCACAGTGATACCGATCAACAGACTAATGCCCATCACCAAGGGGTAATCGCGTCCCGACACGCCTTCGATCAGCAACGAGCCCATACCCGGCCACGAAAACACCGTCTCGGTGATCACTGCGCCACCGACCATCTCGGGCAGTGCCAAACCGATCACCGTGATGATGGGGATAAGCGCATTGCGGAAGGCATGGATCAGCACCACTTGGCGTTCGCGCAAGCCCTTCGCGCGGGCCGTGCTCACATACGTAGCGTTGATCACCTCCAGCATCGACGAGCGAGTGTAGCGCATCAGAGAGGCAACATACCCTGCCGACAGAATCAGGGCTGGAAGCGCTAAGTGCTGTAGGAAATCGACCATTGAGAATGGCTGGCCTGGAGTCACCATACCGCCGATCGGGAACATCTTCAACTTCAGACCAAAAACGTACAAGCCACCCAAGCCCAACAAGAACGATGGAGTGGAAATACCCAAGAAGGTCAACGTGGTCAGCACAAAGTCGGTGCGCGAGTACTGGCGCAGCGCCGAGATAATACCCAACGGGATACCCACCAAGCAGCCGATCGCCAATGCGGTGAGCATCAGGATGGAAGAGTTGCGCAGCGCGTTCATCACAGTCGAAGCGACAGGTTGACCACCCACTGCACGGAAGCCGAGGTCACCTTGCACTGTGCGGCTAATCCAGCGGAAGTAGCGCACGGGCAACGGTTGGTCCAAACCAAGCTCTTTGGTAAGCTGAGCGCGGAGGATGGGGTTATCGCCCATCTCTGGACGAATGTAGGCCGCGATAGGATCGCCTGGCGCTAGTGCAGTGAACAAAAAGACCAGCACTGTAATGCCTAACAGCACTGGAATATTGATCAGCAGGCGCCGGATAATATATCTCGTCATAGGATTTCCGATTTACAAGTGAGGGAGCGTGGTTACAGATCAAGTCTCCCCGATCTGTAACCACGACTCGTCACCTACGAATTAGTTGCGGATGAACCACTTCTCAGCTGCATCGTAGTACGAACCGCCACCAGCAGCTGGGGTGAACACGAAGTTGCCAATGCGCTTCGAGACGATACCGTAGCGCACGGTCTCCCACATGAACAGCCAGGGCAGTTTCTCCGACATGATCTTGCAAGCCTGCTGGTAGATCTGGTCGCGCTTGGCGATATCCATCTCGCTAGCACCTTGCTCAAGCAGCTTGTCGAGCTCAGGATCGTTGAACTTGTACACGTTCGAGCGCTCCACCGACGAGTGGTAGTACTGGTACGCGCGGTGCGGGTCGGCACCGTTAGCACCACCGATAAACGACATCTCCGAGTCCAAGTCGTCGTAGTAGCGCTTAGTCCACGATGGGCCGTCCATCTGCTGGATCGCGATGTCGATACCGATGGCCGCCAAGTCCTGCTGGAAGGCAGTCATCACGTCCAAGCTGAGCTGGTCGTTGTAGTAGGTATCCATCGTGATGGTGCCCAGCGAAGCCGGATCGATGCCAGCCTCGGCCAGCAACGCCTTAGCCTTCTCGGGGTCGTAGGTGTACTTGATTTCATCAGCGGGGATGTAGCGCTCGTTACCGAACAGACAGTTCACTGGCTTGGCAGCACCCTTGTACAGGTTCTCGATGATCGCCTCGCGGTTGATGGCGTACATGATCGCCTGGCGGAATAGCGTGTTGCCGAAGGCCGGGTTCTTCTCCGGGTTCATGGTGATCGCGTTGTCCACCTGCGACGGGCCAGGCAACACAATCGCATTCTCGTTCGCCATCTCGCGCTCGACCTCATCAGCCGTCACATAGGCGAAGTCGATCTCACCACGGTCGAAGGCCAGCAGAGCGGTGGCGGGATCCTGGAAGTGGCGGCGGATCAGCTTCTCCAGCAGCGGTGCGCCGCGGAAGTAGTTGTCGAAGCGGACCAATTCCATGTACTGGCCGGGCACATAGCTCTGCAGCTTGAAGGGGCCAGTACCGATTGCGACCTTGCCCCAGTACTCGTTGCCGTTGATCTGGTCAACTGGCACCTGGCCCAACGAGGCCTTGTGCAGGATCCAGGTCTCCGTCAGGGTGTCCAGCAACGGAGCGTTCGGGGCCAGCGTGGTGATCTTGATCACCGAAGGATCGCTGTAGTCGAGGCCCGAGATCGAAGAGGCGGAGCCATCGACGTATTCCTTCGCACCGACGATGTCCATCAACTGACCGGCCTTGGTGCAGCCGCCCGCGAGCGGGTTCACACACAGTTCGATCGAGAAGGCAACATCCTCGGAGGTCAACAACGAACCATCGTGCCACTGCACGCCGTCGCGCAGCTTGAAGGTCCAGGTCAAGTTGTCGCTCGAGACTTCCCAGCTCTCGGCCAAGTCGCCGATGATCTCGGTGTACTCGACGTTGTAGGTGACCAAGTGGCTGTAGATCTTGTTCAGCCAGTGGTAGTCACCACCCGCGATCATCGGGTTGTTGTTGTCAACGCCCACGCAGCACGGGCCAATCCAAGCACCGGTCATCGTACCGCCGGGAGTGCCCTCCTCAAAACCTGTAGCCGGAGCAGCGGGAGCCTCAGGAGCAGCGGTGGCCTCAGGAGCTTCGGGAGCAGCAGTAGCTTCGGGAGCAGCGGGTGCAGCAGTAGCTTCGGGAGCAGCCGGAGCAGCGGTAGCCGCCGGAGCAGCCGGAGCAGCAGGCTCACTTGTACCACCACAAGCGACGAGAATCGGAACAATCAAGGAGAGAAGGAGCAGAACAATCGGCGTACGACGCCAAGTTGATCGAACATCGTTCATTGGTTTGAACCCTCCACAGACTGAGAGTAAGTATGCGGTGTTGCGATACAGGAAACGGTGTGAGAGATACAGTGAATGGAATCAAGATTCTCTAAGAGAATCGCCAACCCTCCTTTCTACAAGGTACGTTACGATTGAGGCCATACGACAAGGTATGGAATACACGAACTTATCTGGTTCATGGATGGGACCAGTATACCTCATTTGGTCCTACTGTCAAGCGAATATGAAAAGAATTACTATTCGTGTATTTTATAATATAAACGGAAAATATCTACACAGTAAATATCGAAATAAGCGCTAGTATCGACAAAATAACGTGTTTGTTAACGGTGATAATGAGGAATAAGGCAGAACGTGGCCCGTTCGATCAACGTTGAAGTGGTAGTGGGCTGCCGAAGCCCAGAGCTAGGGTGTCGAAAATCCTGCGAATAGACAATCGCTTCTGTTCCTTACACGGAGCGATTCCTGGTTCGTAACACGATTCTCCGTAAGGCCAGAGAACCGAAGAACTGAAAGCTTGACAGTCGGTACAGAGAGTATACAATAATTCGACATTCCAGTTCAAGAACTTCCTGTTTCATTGAATGAAACAAATACGTATTATTGGCATCTTCAACAAGGACAGGGTATGACGAATAGCTATATTGTTCAGCCTGTATACAAAGCGCTTCAGGTACTGCGTGTACTTGGCGAGGAGCGCCGTGAATTGGCCTTGAGCGAGATATGCTACCGTGTTGATCTACCGAAAACAACGGTATTTCGCTATTTGCAGACTCTCTGTGCTTGCGGCTTCGTCACTCACGACCAAAATACCGATCTGTACCGCATTGGTCTACGCATCTGGGAGCTTGGCCAATCGTTGCAGGAGCCGTTGCGCGTACGCGAGTTGGCGCTTCCACTGATGCGCAACCTGCGCGATCAGTTCAATGAAACGGTGAATCTTGGCGTTATCGACGGCTCCGAGATCGTGTATATCGAGATCACCGAGAGCCGCCGATCGCTGCGTATGCAAGCGCAACTCGGTGGGCGCGATCCGGTCTACTCCACTGCGCTCGGCAAGGTCATCCTGGCGTTTCGCCCCGAAGAACAGTGGAAGGCACACCTCACTACAGAGATGGTGCCGCGCACCGAACGCACCGTTGTAACGTTCAGCCAATTGCGCCAAGCGATCTTACAGGCGCGTGAGCGAGGCTACGCTCTCGACGATGAAGAAAACGAAGAAGGAGCGCGTTGTGTCGCCGCACCGATCTTCAATCATCAAGGCTATGCGATCGCTTCGATCAGCTTATCGGCTCCCGCTAGCCGCATGAGCGACCGTATGGTCACCAAAGCCGCTGCCGCTGTGATGCAAACCGCAAGCGCGATCTCAAGTCACCTCGGGTATGTGCCAAAATCTGAGTAACACCACACTATTTGAAGGACAATGATGCCGATGAACTGCGAGTGCAGCGCATCGGCATCACAACAAGGTAAAGGAGCCTGCTACCGTAGGTTCAATTGTTCCCGTATCACTCAACCTCAGTCCAACTCGCCTTTATATCCTCAAATAAACGACCATAACGCGCCAAACGCTCGATCACCTCGTTAATGGCCTGCATATCCTTCTTACGGCCCGCCTGCCTCAACTCCGCAGACAGCCCACTCAAAACCTCGTATGCATCGGCGAGTTTTTGCGCAGCCTCATCTAGTTGCTCAGTCCACTCATCGATCGGGTCATCCATGACTCAATCCTTGTCGTTTACAGAGATGCTTGCTACTACGAAGGTGCTATGCTCCTAGACGCCCGAATTGGCGTTCGAGTTGATGTTTCGAGATCACAATCAGCGTGGGCCGACCGTGTGGGCAGGTGCGCGGCCCCTCACAGGCGCTCAACTGCTCGATCAGCGCCTGCTGCTCGCGCAAACTGAGCGTCTGCCCCGCGCGCACCGATGTGTGACACGCCATGGTGGCCAAGAGCAGATCGCGCTGATCCAACAGCGTATTGGCCCCGCGACCGTTAAGATGGCTGGCCAAATCCGCCAACATCGTCGGCAGTTCGCCCACATCCACGCCAACCGGCACGCTCAACACTCGCACGCCACGCTCGATCTCCTCCAACGCGAAGCCCCACGTCGCCAGAGCATCGGCGGCGTCGAGCAGCACGTGTTGCGCCTCGGGCGGCAGCGCGACATCCTGCGGGATCAGCAGCGCCTGCGATTGCACCGTGCCGCTGGCGTGCTGGCTCAGTAGCCGCTCGTAGGTGATGCGCTCGTGGGCGGCGTGCTGGTCGATCAGATACAGCGCGCCCTCTGGCCCCTCGGTGAGCAGATACGTCTGGGCCAATTGCGCCAATGCGCGCAGCGGTGGCAACTTATCGCTTACGGGCGTACTTGTTGGAGCAGCCTGTGGCTCCTTCGCCGGATACGCACCGGCGGTCTCGTGTATCTGCGGCACAGGTTGGCTCGGTGCGACGGGCGGCTTAGCCGCGACAGGTTGCGGCGCAGGAGCGGGACGCTCGCTCGGCGGATCGGATAGGCGGGCCTGGCTCGGCACGGATGGAGCGGGACGCTCGCTCGACAGCTCGGGCAGGCGTGCCTGGCTCGGTACGGGCGGAGGGGGCGGTGGTGGCGGTGGCGGCGCCGCAGGCCGATCTGCATACCGCTCGACTGGGCGGCTGCGCTGATCGTCGCGGGGCAGCACTGGCGGGCGCGCCAACGACCGATCGATCGTATCGGCGCGGGGGCGTTCGGGTGGGCTAGGTGGCGGCTCGGCAGACTGCTTGGCCCGTTGAGCGGCTTCGTCGGCCCAGCGTTGCACGATGCTGCTGCTCTGTAGCGCGTCGTGGATCGCCTGGCCCAGCGTGCGGCTCACCAACTGCGGCTGGCGGAACTTCACCTCGCTCTTGGTCGGGTGGACGTTCACATCGACCGCCGCCGGATGCACCCGCAACTGCAGCGCAACCATCGGGAAGCGCCCCTTCATCAGCCGCGTGTGGTACGCCTCCTCGATCGTGGTGCTGAGCAGGCCGCGCGGTTGGATCGCACGTCCATTCACAGTGATGTGCATGCCATCGCGGGCACTGCGCGAGAGCGACGGCGCCGAGATCAGCCCTTGCACCTCCACCAGGCCAATATCTTCGCCAGCCCGCCCGCTGACCGGGATCATCTGGCGCGCGACATCGACGCCGTACAGTTCGAGCATCACATCGGCGAGCTGGCCGCGCCCGCTGGTTTGGAACACTCGCTTACCATCGCGCATCAGCGTGAAAGCGATGTCTGGGTAGGCCAGCGCGTACTGCGTCACCACGGCGCTGATCGCACCCGCCTCGGCTGCGGGCGATTTCAAAAACTCGCGCCGCACCGGGATGTTATAGAACAGATTGCGAATCGTGAATGTCGTGCCGACCGCAGCACCACGTGGATTCAGTGCCTGAAGCTCGCCGCCAGCGATCCGCAACTCCACACCCGTGGGCGAATCGGCGGTACGGCTGAGACACGACACCTGTGCCACCGACGCGATCGATGGCAGCGCCTCGCCGCGAAACCCAAGCGTCTGGATCGCCCACAGATCATCGGCACTGCTGAGCTTGGATGTTGCGTGGCGTTGGAATGCCAGTTCGATCTCATCGGCGGGGATACCGCAACCATCGTCTTGGATCACCAACTCCTCGATGCCGCCGCCTCGCACGCTCACCGATATCTTGCGAGCGCCCGCATCGAGCGCATTCTCCACAAGCTCTTTGACCACCGAGGCAGGGCGCTCAACGACCTCGCCAGCTGCGATCTGCGCTGCAACCGTTGTTTCAAGTACCCGAATCGGCATAACATCCTCGTAAACTCTGAACATGTGTTCGGTGAGATTAGTATACCATATTCTATCTTCAAATACCGACAGCCCGCCATCCAGGCAGGCTGTCTTTGATCGAAACGCGTGATCTTTACTTCGGCACAAGGACGCTAGCAGCTCACCAGCGCTCGCCGGCCTCGATCGCTACATCGAGCCGATTCTGTGGCTGCACGGTAGGGCAGGTGGCGAAGCTCGTGAATGCGCAGGGAGGGCTGACCGCCTTGTTGAAATCGAGGATGACTCGCCCCGCGCTGGGCGCATCGGCGCTCAGGAAGCGCCCGCCCGGGTAGCTCGTTTTGCCCGCTGTCTGATCGTGGAAGTGGATGAACAACGCTTCGTTGGGGTCGCCAGTCGTATCAAGGGTGAGACGGCGATCATGCAGGGCGAACTCGACATAACCATGACTGAGCGTCTCGTAGGTATCGCCCACGATATTGACGACTGTCAACGGCTTGGGCTGCTCGTACGCCACGAACGTCGCTTCGACGCGATACGACTCCTGCACATCGAACCAGCGCCGCCCGGCGAATTGCAGACGGTACACGCTATTGCGGTCGCGTACACGGATGGCGTGCCGTGCGCCGCTGCGATGCACAAACAGCGTCAGGTCGCCGAACTGAATCAGGTCCGGCTTGCCAGTGGCGCTCGTCTTGAGTGGGCCTGCGAACGGTGCGCCACCATTCACCGTCAACTCGACCTGCGGGGCTACCTCAAGCGTCACCTGCTCGTTTGCCAGCACAAACACACCCGCGTGGGCAGGGGCACCTTCTGGCAATACAATATCGTTTGTGGGGTCGCTGCCGAAGCTGTTCTTGCCCTCGCTCAGCCAAAATAAGCCAATCAGCGACAACCAGCCGTTTTCGGCGCGCAACTCCTGCTCGGCCTGCTCGCGCCACTGAGCGATCTCCTGCTCATAGGTCGCTTCTACTATTGTCATCTCACTGTCCTTCTACCTGCGATTCGTACGCCATATAATCTTAATATACTTTATAAAGAAAGTCAATAATTGGCGGATTAACGATAGTAAAAACTTGACAAATCAACGTTATTCGTCTATATTCATCGCTGTTGTTAGTAGATATTAACAAATCTATTTATCATTATCGAATTGATGATCTGCAACACGTCTGCTTCTCTCGTGACGTCATGTGAGCAAGCGCTCAATGCGATGAAATAGTAGCACATGTGCAATCTCGAAACGCACAAGAACCATGTTTGTGCGATGCCTCGCCGTTTCCCCCAACGCACGCTTGGGGGTTTCTTACGCCGTTTTCTAGGGACTATTCGATAGACCACGATGAACCTGTGTGAAAGGAAGTCCACGTGAAGCGCCTGATTCCGATTCTCCTACTGATGAGCCTGTTGAGCGCCTGTGGTGGCTCGGCGACCACCGCTCCGACTCCCGCGCCAATAACTGCACCCGCGCCAACAGCCGCATCCGCACCAACCGCCGCCCCCGAGCCTACTGCGGCTCCCGAACCAACCGCCGCCCCCGAGCCGACCGCTGAGCCAGCTGCCTCGGCGTATCCCGTCACTATCGAGCACAAATATGGCGAGACGGTAATTCCCGCATATCCCGAGCGTATTGTGACGGTGGGCCTCACCGATCACGATGCGTTACTGGCGCTCGGCGTCGTTCCGGTCGCCACCACCGAGTGGTTCGGCGGCTATCCGGGTTCGGTGTGGCCGTGGGCGCAGGATAAGCTGAATGGCACCATTCCCGAATCGCTCGGCGACTCTTCGAGCACCAATTTCGAGAAGATCGCCCTGCTCAAGCCCGATTTGATCCTGGCCCTCTACGCCAGCATCGATGAGGACACCTACAACTTGCTCTCGCAGATCGCGCCGACCGTGGTGCAGCCCAGCGACGCGATCGACTACGGCATGTCGTGGCAGGATATCACCCGTACTGTGGGGAAGGCGCTTGCGAAGGAAACCGAGGCCGAGGCGCTGATCGCTGAAGTTGATGCGAAGTTCGAGCAGGTGCGCGCCGAGCACCCCGAGTTTGTTGGCGCAACAGCCGTGATGGCCACGCCGTATGAGGGAATCTGGGTCTATGGCAGCCAAGACCTGCGCGGACGCTTCTTGCAGTCGTTGGGCATGGTGATGCCCGAAGGGCTTGATGAGGCGACGGGCGCAATGTTCGGCGGCAATCTCAGCGCAGAGCGCGTCGATCTGCTCGATACCGATGTGATTATCTGGCTTGATGTCGTCCCGAACGAAGGCCCAATGGCGATGCCTGTCTACCTGCAACTGCCTGTGCACACCGAGGGTCGCGAGGTGTTCTTGGACAGCTACAACGATCCGTTGGGTGGCGCCACCTCGTTCGTCACCGTGTTGAGCGTGCCGTTCCTGCTCGATAACCTGGTGCCGATGCTGGCCGCCGCCATCGACGGCGATCCCACCACCGAAGTGAAGCACCCGCTGCAGCAGTAGCCGTTCACCTTACACCACTTGTGCGAAGGCCGATTGTGTCATTACAATCGGCCTTTGTGCATCTTTCGTCCAAAAGATAGGAATGCCAGATCCAATCGTCATCCAAACAATCGCTGTAAAGAGATATTTAAAAATCGACAATCATGACATTACAGTGATACAATGCCCCATGCTCGTACAACACGTAAGTATATCGTAAGTGAACGGTTCAATGTCACAAGAACAACTCTATCTCTCGCCCGAACACGATCTGCTAGGCGCACTCGCTGACTTGCCCGAGGCGCAGCAGCGACCCTACGCCGAGCGCTCGCAGGTGGCGCGGCTGGCCCAAGCGAGCTACGTGGCGCTGCTCGCGCCGTCCGATCCCGGCGGCTTGAGTCTCATCGAGCGGGCGCTGTTGGCGTTGCGAGTCGCCGTGCGCAACCGGGCAACCGCGCTCGCCGAGGTCTACCGCGCCCGTCTGCGCAGCCTGGGTGCGCCTACAGCGCAGATCGACGCTGTGGCGCAGTTCCCCGATGCGGCGGGCCTCGCGCCCCGCGAACGCGCCCTGCTAGAGCACGTCGATCTGCTCACCACCAACCCGCGTGCTGCCACTCCTGCCGCGATCGAGGCGTTAACTCGCCACGGATTCGACGCAACGGCGATCGTTGTCGCCACTCAGTTGATCGCCTTTGTGAACTTTCAGGTGCGGATACTGGCGGGCTTGCAAGGCTTTGGAGGCCACTCATGAGCGATTTTACGACCGCGCCCGTCGATTGGGCGCCGTGGGTTCCCGTTCCCGATGCTGCAACCGCTAGCCCCGAACAACTCGCCTTGCTGCAGGCCCACACCCACAACGGCGTCATATCGACCTACAACGCTACCATGGCTCACGATCCCTCCACCTTCGCGCATCGCTCTGCGCTTCTCGGCGCGATCATGAATGCGCCGGGCGGTCTGTCACGGGCCGAGCGCGAACTGGTGAGCGTTGTCGTGTCGGTGCTGAATCACTGCGTCTATTGTGCCTCCATCCACGGGCGGCTGTTCCTGCAGCACGGCGGCGATGCCGAACTGCTCGACCAACTGTTTGCGCACGGCGTAAACATTCCGCTATCCGAACGCCAGCGCGAATTGGTGGACTACACCACGAAGTTGACGCTCACTCCCGATCAAATCGGCCCCGCCGACCAAGCCCGCATGCGAGCGGTGGGCTTCACCGATGGAGAGATCATCGACGTGATTCATGTGGCGGCGCTGTTTGCGTGGTACAATCGATTGCTCGAAACACTTGGCGAAGCCATTGTTCTCGAGTAGCGTTACTCGCTCAGGTGAGACGCTTGACGGTCGGGAGAGAGAGTAGTAGAGTATCGCGTTCAGATAGATTGCTTGCGCCAAAATAGCAAAACGTTGGTAAGGAACAGGAGAGTATCGGTACAATGTCCATACAGAACGAGGTGGGTTCCGCACACGAATCCAACCCCCCGCGCACCCACGACCTGCGAATCGCTGGTTATCGACCTTTATTGCCACCCGCCATTTTGATGGAGGAGTTGCCACTTCCCGCTGCCGGTGCGGTGTTAGTCAACCGCTCGCGCAAGGAAGTTGTCGATATTTTGAACGGCGATGATGATCGGCTGATCGTCATAGTTGGTCCCTGCTCTGTGCATGACCCCGTTGCAGCGCTCGATTATGCTCAGCGTTTGGTCAAGCGGGCAGAGGCGCATCGCGATGACCTGCTCGTCGTAATGCGGGTGTATTTCGAGAAGCCACGCACCACGGTCGGTTGGCGCGGCCTCATCAACGATCCGTACTTGAACGGTACCTACGCTGTCAACGATGGTCTGCGTATGGCACGCCGATTACTGCTGGATGTCGTTGGACTGGGCTTACCAGCGGGGTGCGAATTCCTCGACCCGATCTCACCGCAGTTTTTCGCTGATGCTGTGACATGGGCGGCGATTGGCGCGCGCACCACCGAGAGCCAGGTCCACCGCAACTTGGCGGCTGGCCTCTCGATGCCGGTGGGCTTCAAAAACGGCACTGGCGGCGGCGTGCAGATGGCGGTCGATGCGATTCGCGCGGCTTCGGTCCCCCATAGCTTCTTGAGCGTGACCGAGCAAGGCTTGGCCGCGATCGTCTCGACCTACGGCAACCCCGATTGCCACGTAGTGTTGCGCGGTGGCCGCAACGGCCCGAACTACGACTCGGCCAGCATCAAGAGCGCCCTCAAGTTGCTGGAGGCCGTCAACCTGAAGCAGCGCGTGATCGTCGATGCCAGCCACGAGAACAGCGGCAAGGACTACCGCCGCCAGCCCGGCGTCGTGCGTGATCTGGCTGGGCAACTGGCTGCGGGCGAAACCGGCATCGTGGGCGTCATGCTCGAAAGCTTTATCGTCGAGGGCCGTCAGGATCAGGGCGATAAGGATAAAAGCGAGCTGGTCTACGGCCAGAGCATCACCGATAGCTGCATCAGCTGGGAGACCACCGAGCAGTTGCTGGAGGAACTGGCCCAAGCAGTGCGCGCCCGCCGCGCCTTCCGCGCTAGCCTCTAACAACGCAAGCTCTATCACGAACAGGGGCATGTTCCACTTCCGGAACATGCCCCTGTGCTATTCCACCATTAGGCGGGACACGGTGGCTTAGTGAGAAGCTTTCCGCTCTGTGATGCCGGTATTGTTTGGTTCCTTGGTATGGTCCTTGTTCGGTGGTCTGTATGCGCTTTTTGTATGCTGACACGCGTATGTCTCTGCCTACTGATGCTTTTCAGAAATGTTCTGATACCACACCAAATGATTGTTTACAGAATCAGCACGTTTGCTGAACAACAATTCTTCAGCGTTACACTAATTGCTCCGTTTTGGAAATATTCAACATTTTTATGTTCAATGAAAAGCACTATCATCTCGAACGGTCGAAGCCCTAAGCGAAGCGAATGGGGAGAGATCTCAAAGCGCAATACAATGCAGAGCAATGAGATTCCTCACGTCGCCTAGCGGCTTGTTCGGAATGACAATGAGAACTGTCAAAGACTGATAAAACAGTGCACTAATACCAGCATTGTCAGAGAAGGTGGTGTCGATGCGCTGCTACGCGCAGCGCATCGACACCACAAAAAACGTCATATACCTTACTGCCGCAGGCTAAAACAGGTTTGTTACTGACACAGTCCGATCGGATTTGGTATGGCTTGGCGATATCAAATCTGGCTGGGCAGTAACGATAGAAAACAGGTTTACAGCAAAGACCAACTAAACAATCCCTCAAATCTGTGAAATCTGCGTAACCTGTGGATACCTACCCCAACCCCGCCTCGCGCAACTGCTCAAGCGTATTGATATTCACAAACGACCGCCCCTCCGGATCGTAACACCGGATCTCATCAGGCTCCATAAACGCCACCCGCACCACATCCAGGAGCGCTGTCACTTGGCGTTCGCCCTGCTCCAACAGCTGCTGAATCGGCGCGAGGCAACTGCGGCGATACACCGCGTGCAGCGGCTCGACAGCGTGCGCATTGCGGGTGCGCTGCGTCCCGAGGCTGCGGGGCATCAGCACATCGTACTCGCCGGGGCGTGCGAGCATTGCCTGCAACAGCGCAGGATTGAGGAACGGCATATCGCAGGCCAACACCAACGCCGTCTCGAACTGTGCCGCCTGCAGGCCACTGTAGATCCCACCGAGCGGCCCTCCATCGGCGTACAGATCGGGCACGAGGCGACCGGGCAGATGCGGCCACGATTCCGGGTCGTTCAGCACCACCACTACATCGGCGCAGAGCTGTGTGGCAGTGTTGACCGTCCGCTCAAGCAGCGTCGGCTGATCCGGCCCAAAAACGCGCAGCCGACGCTTGTCTTGACCCAAGCGTCGGCTGCGTCCACCTGCAAGCACAATCGCGCTTGCGGAGCTGGAATATGCCACGATCCGTTACTCCATCGGCACCAAGCGTTGCCGTAGCGCGTAGATCGCCGCCTGAGTGCGGTCGGCCAAATGCAGCTTCGACAAAATATTCGATACGTGCGTTTTGACGGTTTTCTCGCTAATGATCAACGAATCCGCGATCTCCTTGTTGCTCTGGCCCTTCGCGATCAGCCGCAGCACATCCATCTCGCGGTCGGTCAATTGCTCGACCGGATCTTCCGCCGGGCGCGGCGTGCTGAACTCTTGCATCAGCTTGGCGGCCACCTCGGAGTGCAGAACCGCCTCGTTGCGCTGCGCCGCGCGAATCGCCCGCGCCAACTCCTCGGGCTGCACATCCTTCAGCAGGTACGAGATCGCACCGGCCTTGATGGCGGGGAACACCTTATCATCGTCGGCGAACGAGGTCAGCACAATGATCCGTGTGGAAGGACTGACGTTTTTGACGCGGCGCGTTGCCTCGACGCCATCGATGCCTGGCAGCACAAGGTCCATCAAAACGACATCGGGCAACAACTCTTGGGCTAATTTGACGCCTTCTTCGCCGCTCGCAGCCTCCCCGATCACTTCGATATCGTCTTGCAGTTCGAGGAAATCGCGCAAGCCTTGGCGAACAACACGGTGATCATCGATCAGAAGCACACCGATCGAGTCCATATCCAGCTCCTTATGATATCGTTGGGAACACCCAAGACTATCAACTGTATGACTATGGGCAGAAATCCAGGCCCAGCGATTACCGATTACGCGGCACCACCACAATCACTTCGGTGCCTGCGCCCAACTGCGAGTGAAGCTCAAGCACTCCGCCGATCTCGGCGGCCCGTTCGCGCATACTCGTCAGCCCCAAATGCCGCGACCCAAGGAGGTGTTCGGCATTCAGATCAAAACCTTTACCATCATCGACAACGTGCAAACGCAGTTGATCTGGCTGGAGATCCAGCGTGATCTTCACATCACACGCGCCGGCGTGCTTCACCACATTGTTCAGCGATTCTTGCACAATCCGATACAGCGCCTGTTCAGCGCCGCGGGCGTAACGCTCCTCGCCATTCACCACCAACTCGACCGTCAGCCCTTCGCGACGCCCGAGCGCGGTGACGTGCTGGTGCAGCGCGGCGACCAACCCCTGCTCGCTGAGGCCGGGTGGGCGCAACTGGAAGATCAGCGCGCGCATCTCGGCCAGCGCAGCGGCGGCGGTCTCCTGCAGCCGTTCGAGTTGTGCGGCACTGCGCGCCGGATTCTTGGCTTGCTGAGCGCGGGCGGCCTGCGCCGTCAACGTCATGCTAAAGAGTTGCTGCGAGATCGAATCGTGGAGATCGCGGGCCAGCCGACTCCGCTCTTCGAGCACCGCCGCCTCCTGAGCGCGGCGGTAGAGACGCGCATTCTCCATCGCGCCAGCCAGCATATCGGCCACCGTCTCCAGCACGCTCACATCCTCATCGGTGAACGCGCCGATAAGCTGCGATTCGAGGTTGAGGATACCGCGTACTTTGCCGTTGGCCACAATCGGCACGCACAACTCCGAGCGAGTACCGACCATCGAATGCGTGTAATAATCGGGGTCCGAACGCACATCGTCGATATGCGTGGTTTGGCCTGTCAGATACGTGCGGCCCAGCAGACCGAGCGTCACCGATTGGCGGTAACCCACCTCTTGCTGCACCGAATCGCTCGCCTGCGCGGCCAACACCAACTCCTGCGTCTCCTCATCGACGATGTACGTCTCGACATGGCTGTAGCCGAAGCCATGCTGAATCGCGATCGTCACATCGGTCAGCATCCGCTCAACATCCAGCGTCGAGACAGCCATCCGAGCGAGCGTGTTCAGCACCATCAGCTGCTCATTGCGGCGCTTCACCTGTTCCGCGAGGCGTTGCGCTTCCTGGTACAGCTTGGCGCTGGCGATCGGTCCGCCGATCTGGCCTGCGACCGCCTCAAGCAAGTCCACATCTTCATAGGTGAAGCTGTTTGGTTGCGTGGATGAAGCGTTGAGCGTACCGATCACCTTGCCGCCGCTACGGAGCGGCACGGAGATATAGGCTTTGATCAGACGATTCGAGCCGATCTCGCGGGCTGCAGGCTTGAGACGAAATTCGTTATCGAGGTCGTTTGAGAGGTACGGCAACCCCTGTTGCACCACCCAACCACTGATCCCTTCACCAACCTGGATGCGCACATTACGGGCCTCTTGATCGTACGAATTCGTGCTGGCGACCATCATCAGTTCGCCATCGTCGTTGATCAGCGCCACGCTATTATCGGGGAAGGCGCCTTTGATGCGCTCGATCGTCAGGGCCAGGATGGTGTCAAGATCCAGTGTGCTACTTACATCGCGGCTGAGATTGGCCAACAACTGCTCTTTCGACAGCAGGCGCGCGGCACGGGCTGCTAAACGCGCATTGTCGAGCGCGAGCGCAGCCTGGCGGGCGATCGCCTCCAGAATCCGAATATTCGGCAGCTCAAGCGCCTCAGGATCATCGGGCGGCTGGACATAAATCACGCCGATCAGGCGGCCACCTTGTGCTCGCAATGGCACCAACAGCACACCGCGATCCTGCCTGCGGCTGCGCTTGGCGGGCGTTGGAGAAGCGCCTTGGATCTCGCGTTCAACGCTTTGGCCAGCCGGGATAAGGTACGATTCACTGAGGCGATAGCGCGGTTGAAGCAACGATTGATAAAACGCCGGGGCGGTCGGGTGAGCGCGTAGCTGGGCAGCAACATCTTCGGGAACACCCGCAAATGCACAGGTTTCGAGCTCGTCGGTGTCGGCATTGCGGAGCCGAATGTAAACTTGCGGGTAGCCAAGCACGCGCAGAATCGCATCGGCGACTTCTTGCAGCAGTGTCTCGGGGGTAACATCACCTTGCATCTGCATCCCAAGCGACAGTAGGTCGCCGAGCGGCAAACCCCGCGCTAGTTCTGGTGTAAAAGATACAAGTGGTAATTGAGCTTTATTCACGCTGCATTGCTATTCAGGCGAGCCATCGTGCGAAACGCCAATAGCCCGCATAAGCTTCTTTTAACGATTAAGAGGTATTGTAACAATCTATCGATGGAGCGGGCATCAGCCCTCAGATGCATTGAGATGCTCTTCTTGCAGGGCTAGATTGTACAAATCGGCCTTGCCGAGGTTTGGCCCGCGCCCGATCATAATCGGCCCAAACAAGCGTTCCTGCTCCACCACAATCGCGCGGCGCTTCAGCATTTCGAGCACGGCCCACAATGCAACCACCACCTCGACACGCTGCGCACTCAGCGACAGCAAGTCCTCGAAGCTGAACCACGCCTGATTCTGCAAGCGCTGCTCGATGCGCATGGCCATTTCTGGCACGGTGATCACCTTCGGCGACGGGAGCGGCGTGGGTGTATCGAGTGGCAGCAGCAGCTGGATGCGCCGTTGTACGGCCTCCAACATCTCGCTGAGCGTCACATCGAGCGGCTCCTTGTTGCGCGGCAACTGCGGCAGTGGCGGTGCAGCGGCCCGCGTGTAGGTGTGTAACCCGCGCTCTTCGAGCGAACGCAGCAAGGCTGCTGCCTGCTTAAAACGTTGATATTCGCGTAATTGCTGCGCAAGTTCAGCGCCCTCGTCCACCACCTCTTCGCCGTTTTTCGCCACAACTGGGCGTGGCAGCAGCGCGCGCGACTTGATCAGCAACAACTTCGCGGCGATCACCAGAAAAGCCGAGAGCGCCGAAGGATCGGGCATCTCAATCGAGCGCACCTGTTCGAGGTAGCTATCGGCCACCTGAGCCAGTGCGATCGTGGTGATGTCGAGCTCCTCGCGTTCGATCAGCCGCAGCAACAGATCTAGCGGCCCCTCAAACTCGGGCAGGTGAACCGTATAATCAAGCGTTTCTTCAAGCAGCATACCATGTATTGTACGGTGGGTAGAGCTCAAGGTCAAATGTTGGAGACGCCGCTAGTTCAGATCATCGGCCCATTGGAGCGCAGCCGTGGATGGCGAGTGGATCTGTTGGGCATAGTCGTTCAGGATGCGCACCACTTCGGGAGCGCTCCCCGCGCGGCTCGCCAATAGGGCGCTGCGCTGCTCGTGCACCGCGTGCACCGCGAACGGCCACAGCACGCCGCGTCCCGAGGCGGCGGCCCAGCGATACACTGCGGGCGCGAGCCGCATCAGCACCACGAACAGGCCATAGTAGAGCAGCGGGATCGGGCGACCGTCGTCGGCGACTTTGCCGCAATCGTGCAGCAACGCCGCCCGCAACAGATGCGGATCTGTGTGGTTGCCCTTCACAAGCGTGTGGTACACATCCAAACAGTGGCGCTGGTCGAACTGCGCCATCCGTTCGAACAAGCGGAGTTCTTCGGGGTTGAGGAGTTGAGCCAGCAACGCTCGCTCCTCGGGAGTGACTTGCGCTTTGAGCGCCGCAGCAAGTTGAGCTAAACGATAACGTAATGCCATGAACAACACTCAACGTGACAACGGCGGTACCTCTGAGCTAGAGCGGAGCGTTACAGTGCATCGATCTGCGCCGCCAGATCGAAATCCTTACTGGTAAGCCCATTCGCGTCGTGCGTGGTGAGCGCCAAGGTCACGCGCCGCCAACGGATGTCGATATCGGGATGATGAGCGGCGGCCTCGGCCAGAAACGCCACCTGCGTGACGAACGCGATTGCGGCGGGGAAGTTTGCACGGCGGAACGTCTTGCGGATCACGTCGCCCTCGCGTTCCCAGCCATCGAGCGCAGCGAGTCGCTGTTCGATCTCAGTCTCCGATAAGCGCGTGAGCATCGCGTTCCTCCTTCACCGTATCGCAACCATGCAAAAAGCCATCAAGCATAGGTAGAACGCTATCCTCGATGGCTTTTCGCAAGTTGGCTGAACAGCTTTAATCTAAATAGCCGCGCAGTTTCTTACCAAGGTGAGGGTGTCGCAGCTTGCGCAGCGCAACCGCCTCGATCTGGCGGATACGCTCGCGCGTGATGCCGAACTCGACACCGACCTCCTCCAGGGTACGGTAGCGGCCATCTTTGAGGCCGTAGCGTAGCTGGATGATCTTGCGCTCGCGCTCGGGCAGCTTTTGCAGCACTTCTTCGATCTGCTCGCGCAGCATCGAGGCAGCAGCCGCATCGGCAGGCGTCGAAATGCGATCATCTTCGATGAAATCGCCCATGCGCCCTTCGCCCTCTTGGCCAACCGGCATCTCAAGCGAGAGCGGGTGCATCGAGGCTTCGAGCGTGCGCCGCACCTTGGTCGGGCTGATGCCCATCGCATCGGCGATCTCCTCGGGCGTTGGCTCGCGCTGCATCGTCTGCTGGAGCTTGTGCGATGTGCGCTTCACCTGGCTGATGGCCTCACCCATGTGCACGGGCAGGCGAATGGTACGGCTTTGATCAGCAATAGCACGAGTAATAGCCTGGCGAATCCACCAGGTTGCATAAGTCGAAAATTTATGGCCCTTGGTGTAATCGAATTTCTCGACAGCACGCATCAGGCCGATATTGCCCTCCTGGACCAGATCCATCATAGTCAGGCCGTAGGAGGTGTATTTCTTTGCTATAGAAACAACCAAACGTAGGTTAGCTTGTATCAAATGCTGGCGGGCTTCACGTCCACGCTCAACTTGTTCCTCAAGAGCAAAACGCTCTTTCCAGGATTGATATTCTTCGTGTTGAAGGCGAAGGTGAGCGCGGTCACCCGCTTCCATCTGCTTCGCGAGGGTTACTTCTTGTTCAGCTGAAAGGAGGGGGACCTGCCCGATCTCCTGGAGATACATTCGCACTGGATCATCCAGTGCGATATCAGTCAGATCCGGCAGTTCAGCAAAGAGCTCATCTTCGAGCGAAGGCTGCGGCTCACTGATTTCAGCTGGCGTCTCAACCACCCGAATACCCTCTGCATGGAGAGCTGCATAGAGCTGGTCCACGTCAGCGACGTGGTGCTCAGGCTGTGGGAGCGCCTCAAGAATGTCGCTGTACGTAAGATAGCCCTGGGTCCGGGCTATGTCGAGCAATTGCTCCAACATGCGTGCCCACTCCTGTCGCGAAGGTTCTGGTAGCGAGTTGGCTGTGGCACCTACTTCTAGAGAAGAGAGTACTTGATATGACAAGCCGATACTCCTTACCTGTAACCCTTCGTGAAATCCATCACTGGTTACATACTTATTTTTGGGCAACAAGATGGGGCCGAGTACCGGCGACTCTAAGCCCCTGAACGTTCTCCTGAGAGGGACGCGGGCTTGGCACCCCACTTGTTCGCCCTGTTACTATATCATTAGTAAGAGGTTAAAGTCAACCCCTTTCTTAATAACTTATTCCACAACTTTGCCGTGCATTATATCGTTAAATGCCGTTGATATGCCTAGGATGCTATCTCGAACAAAGCAAGGATTGCACGATATATGAGAACAAACGAAGAATAACGCACACAATTTTCGCATTCAAATGCTTAGATGTGCTAACTATTGTTAACGTGTATTTTCAGGTCTTTAATGTCGTTACTCTTCCTTGTTCGGAAGCGTTCCATCTCCATGTTCAAGGAACGCCTTTAGGCGCCGTTCGAATGTCGAGCGTGGGAGTAGCACCTTTCGTTGGCAGGTTTGGCAACGGATGCCGATCTCGGCGCCGACACGCACGATTTGCCACGTATAGCCGCCACACGGGTGTTGTTTGCGCATCTGAACGATATCGCCAATGTGTAGTTCTAGCGGTGGAGCTGGCATACAAGTTCCTCAGTGTTCATGTGCAGACTTCTCACACCTCCGCTTGTTGCTCGGCCTGTTTGGCAGCGTGCCACTGTGCGAGCTGCTGTTCGAGGGTGAGTTCGTGTACTTGCAGCCCTTGCGTTTGTGCATACCGTTCGATGCTGGCGAAGCGTCGTCGGAACTTCGCTGCTGTCACTCGTAGTGCGCTCTCGGCATCGACGTTTAACCAACGTGCAAGGTTACTGATCGCAAACAGCACATCGCCCAACTCCGCCTCGATCTCGGCGGGCGTGTGCGAGTTGGTGCTCGCTTCGCGGAGTTCGCCCAGTTCTTCCTCGACTTTGCCCCATGCCCCTGCAATATCTGGCCAATCGAAGCCGCGTTTCGCTGCTTTGCGGGTGATCGTTTGTGCTGTGGTGAGCGCCGGCAAGCTCACGGGAATACCATCGAGCGCTCCGCGTGGCTCCAGTCCTTTGCTCTCGCGCTCGCTCTGCTTGATCGCGTCCCACGTGCGGTTTACATCGCTAGCAGTGTTGGCGCTCGCTTCGCCGAAGATGTGCGGGTGGCGGCGGATCAGCTTGCTGGTGATGCCCTCAAAGACGTTGCCCAGATCGAAATCTCCAGCTTGGCGGGCCATCTCGCTATGGGCGATGATATTCCCCAGCAGATCGCCCATCTCCTCGCTGAGCGCATCCATATCGCCGGCGTCGATCGCTTCGAGCACCTCGTGCGTCTCCTCAAGCAGCGCGCTGCGCAGCGATTGATGTGTCTGATCGCGGTCCCAAGGGCAGCCCTTTGGCCCCAACAGCCGATTAAACACCGCAACAAGGCCATCGATGCCGCGCCGATCGGCCAGCGGTTCGAGGGCTGGCAAGTAGGCGCAACTGAGATGATCTAATTCGTTTTGGTGATCAAGCTCGTAGAGCGGCACCGTCCACACCTGCTCCTCGCCAGGCACACCCGCCGCGCGCACCACTCGCACGGGATGATCGGCGGGGTAGCGCTCCATCAGGGTGATCTTGGCCTGCGAGGCGACGTTGCGGTTGTAGATCTGGCAGAGCAGCACGGGCTTGGTTGGCACCACGGGGAACGGGTGCACAGGCGGCAAGTACGGCCCAAGGCCCTGGATCTCCGACCACGCACCATCCTTGCCTGGTGTACTTATCTCATCGGGCGCGATCAGGTCGAGCGCGTCGATCAGTTGCATGCCGTGTTCGAGCGGATCGACGCCGAGCGCGGTGCAGACGGGCTCGATAAAGCTCAGCCCAGCGATCACCTTGGCGGCGATGCCCAACTCGCGCGCTTTGTGCAGTACGTGGCGCGTCGTTGCCTCGGCGACCAGCGGATGCCCCGGCACTGCGTAGAGCACATCCTCGCCAGCCTGGGCACGCTCTAGGAGCTGATTCACGATTTGCTCGTAGACCGATGCGAAGTCGCTCGCCGTATCGTACAGCGAGTCGAAGGTGTGTAGCCGCAGGTGAGGCGGTAGCGCGGCCACCGTTGGGTGGTGGGCGGTGCGCAGGTACAGCACATCGGCCTGTTCGAGCGCGACCCAAGCCGCACGAGTGAGATCTGCGGCGTCGCCTGGCCCCAGCCCAAGGATGGTGATGGATGACATTCAGAACTCCTCGATGGTATTTTCGACATTATACCAAGTTCGGACACCGGGGTTTGATCGCTTATGCGCTTGCTCAGAACCGTTTTCCCTTGCGGCAGCGTGGACGTGTTCAATATCCGTTGTCTATAAAAAAGGCGAGGCTCTGCAGACACAGAACCTCGCCCTCACAACAGTGCGGTTTAGCTGATTAAGGTGCGGATTCCTGAGCGGGCTGAACGATCCGATTCTCCTGCTCGGCCTTCTGCTGCTCGGCGATCAGCAGTTCTTGCAAGGCTTGACTGCGGCGTTGCATCAACTCTTGCTCGATCTGCATGTTGACGAATTGCTGCGCTTCATTCTCGGTCATCGAGGGGCGCTCCTCGCGCTCCGTCACCTTAATAATATGGTAGCCAAATTGGCTTTGCACGGGTGTCTGCGTGTATTGGCCTGGCTCCAATGCGAAGGCAGCCTGCTCGAACTCTGGCACCGTCTGGCCCTGTTGTATCCAGCCAAGCTCGCCGCCATTCGCCCCCGAGCCGGGATCTTCCGAATATTCGCGGGCGAGATCTTCGAAGGATGCCCCTTGATTGAGTTGATCGATGATTTCAACCGCCTGAGCTTCATCGGCCACTAAAATGTGATACGTGAAGATGTTCAGCACTGGCGCCAACGCCTGCTCCATCAAGGTAGACTCGAGTTCCAGGCGCACCGTATCGGTGGCGATCATCGTCTCCGTGAGCTTGTCGCGGGCGAGCATTGAGGCGACGAACTGGCGGAACTCCGACGAATTCTCGCCCTCCATCGCCAACTGGCTGCGAATAGCGTCGTTGAAGCTGATGCTGCCCGAGTTGTTGATCGACATCCGCAACTGCTCGATCAGCGTGTTGATCTCCTCCTCACTGATCTCGATGCCGCGCTCCTTCGCCAAATACATCAGCATATGCTGCTGAATGAACGACTGAATGATCGAGTTTTCGAACTGCTTGGTCTGTTCAGGGGTTGGTGGCGTACCGGTGTTGTTGTAGGATTGAGCGATGGCAACCCGCCGATCAAGATCCTGCCGTGTCAGCACAATGTTATCGACACGCGCTACCGTTGGGCTTGTCATCGTATTCGTGCAATTCACCAACACCAGCGTTGCGACGAGCAAAAAAAACCATCGTATGTGTTTCACATCGGCTCCTTGATCTGAAGGTGATCAACCGCTAGATCTCTATTCCTCACTATTCAGTGAGAGCACCGCCATAAACGCTTCCTGAGGGATTTCGACGTTGCCGACCATCTTCATGCGCTTCTTGCCCTCTTTTTGCTTTTCGAGCAGTTTGCGCTTGCGGGTGACGTCGCCACCGTAGCACTTCGCCAACACATCCTTCCGCAATGCGCGGATCGTCTCGCGGGCGATGACTTTGCTGCCGATAGCCGCTTGGATCGGCACCTCGAAGTTTTGGCGAGGGATCAACTTGCGCAACTTCTCGACCAGCGCGCGCCCATTGGCGTAGGCGAAGTCGCGGTGAACGACCAGCGAAAGCGCATCGACGGGCTGACCGTTGACGAGAATATCGAGCTTGACCAGATCGGCCTCTTGGTAGCCGGCCAGCGAATAGTCGAGCGAGGCGTAGCCCTGCGTGCGCGATTTCAGTTGATCGTAGAAGTCGATCACGATCTCGGCTAGCGGGATGCGGTACTTGAGCGCCACACGTTGCGGATCGAGATATTCCATCGTCTCAAACACGCCGCGCTTGTTCGTGACCAGATCCATAATCGTGCCGATGTAGCGCGTCGGCACCAGGATCGAGATCTGCATCACTGGCTCCTCGATGCTGGAGATCAAGCCAGTTTCGGGCATGTCGGAGGGATTATCGACCTCAACGATCTCGCCATCGGTGCGCAACACCAGATACTCCACGCTCGGCGCGGTGATCAGCAGATCCAAGCCGTACTCGCGTTCGAGCCGCTCGCGCACAATCTCCATGTGCAGCAGGCCCAGGAAGCCGCAGCGGAAGCCGAAGCCGAGGGCCGCCGAGCTTTCTGGCTCGAACGAGAGCGCCGCATCGTTCAGTTTCAACTTCTCGAGCGCTTCGCGCAGGTCGGTGTAGGCGTTCGATTCGACCGGATAGAGACCGGCGAACACCATCGGCTTGGCGGGGCGATAGCCTTCGAGCGGTTCTTCGGCTGGGGCATTCGCCAGCGTGATCGTATCGCCGACCTGGCATTGGCTCACATCCTTCAAGCCCGTCGCCACATAGCCCACCTCGCCCGGCCCCAGCGAATCGCGCGGCGTCATGCCCGGGCGGAACACACCAAGTTCGAGCATTTCGGCCTCGATCTCGGTGCCGAGCAGCCGAATGCGCGACCCAGAGGTCAACACACCATCCATCACGCGGATGTAAGCGATCACACCCTTGTACGGGTCGTAGTGCGAGTCGAAGATCAGCGCGCGCAACGGCTTATCCGCATCGCCCTTGGGTGGCGGGATGCGCTGCACGATCGCCTCAAGGATGTCGGTCATGCCCAGGCCAACTTTGGCGGATGCGTGCAGCACCTCTTCAGCGGGCAGACCCAGCACCTGCTCGATCTCCTCGGCGACGTGTTCGGGCTGCGCGCCGGGCAGGTCGATCTTATTGACCACCGGGATCAGCGTAAGGTCGTGTTCCATCGCTAAATAGACATTCGCAAGCGTTTGGGCCTCGATACCCTGAGCGGCATCGACCACCAAAATGGCGCCTTCGCAAGCGGCCAATGCGCGACCGACCTCATAGCTAAAATCGACGTGGCCTGGCGTATCCAATAGGTTTAAAGCATAAGTAAGACCATCCTGCGCCTGATACTCCATGCGCACGGCCTTGGCCTTAATGGTGATACCTTTTTCGCGCTCCAGATCCATACCGTCGAGCAACTGTTCGCGCCGCTCGCGTGCCGAGATCGTATTGGTCAATTCAAGCAACCGATCTGAAAGCGTTGTTTTCCCATGGTCGATATGGGCAATAATACTAAAATTACGAATACGGCTTTGATCTTGCATGTATCGTCCTGTTCAAGCGATGGAACTATGGAGCGTATGGGCATAAAACGCATGTGCAGTATAGCAGTAAGGGCCATGAAGCGCAAAGCACTCGCCACGAATGGCGAGATTCTCATCCTTTCTTTACATGCTGTTAATAAAGACCCATTACGCTAGTGTGAGCAGTGTGGTTTACACATAGCATGCTATTCTTATGAAGCTCGTGCGGTTCAGTGAGACAAGCACAGACGCTCTTTTGAGTCTCTTCTGAAGGGGGCAAAACATATGCGCGAACGGTATTTGCGACAACTCAAAGTTGTGCACGACGATCTATTACGCCTTGGCAGCCGTGTCGAACACGCGCTCGCCGACTCGATGCAGGCGCTCAGACACTGGGATGTCGATTTGGCGCGTCGTGTCATCACAGGCGATCGCGATATCGATATTGCCCATCTCTCTATCGAAGAGGCAGTGCTTGATCTTTTGGCGACTCAACAGCCCGTTCTCGCGATCGATCTGCGCACGCTCAACGCCACCATCGCCATCGCGGCGGAGCTCGAACGCGCTGGCGATTATACCAAAGGGATCGCCAAACGAGTAGAGCGCTGTTTGCGTGCCCCGATGCTTATTGAGCCGCCAGCCGCGATCTTCCGCATGGGCAGTTTGGCGCAGGGCATGTTGCACACCTCACTCGATGCGTTTGTGCGGCTCGATGTGACGCTGGCTCGGTCGCTGGCGAGCGAAGATGAGCAGGTCGATCAACTTGAGGATGCCGTGGTGGCCGAACTTATGCAGGTTGCTCGTACTAATCCGCTTCAACTCGATTGTGCCATTTATTTGCTCGATGTTGTCCACACATTAGAGCGCCTCGCCGACCGAACCACCAATATCGCCGAGCGCGTCATCTTCATCGCCACAAGCTCGATAGAGCATCTGAATGCGTAAAATGAGGATAGCGTCAGCTTGGCCTCGTGGCCTCGTGAGGCGCTGGAGGTGGCTCTTATGCTATTTTAAAGTCGATTTGACTTTTACGCGCCTTTATGCGACAATGGCATTCATCCGAGGCAATATCGGAAGCTTCATTTGTTGACGTTAGGTGCTCGTGTCGGTGTCGGTTTCCACACATATCTCCCCATTGGCGCAGAGCAATGTTGCGATCGCCTCCGACTGCCTGGGCGGTTGGGGGTCTTTTGGTGCATGAAAGTAACGACGATGACGGACGCCCGACCTATCTATCCATTTAGCGCGCTCGTAGGCCAACCGCGCCTCAAGCGTGCGCTGATCCTCAATGCGATCAACCCCCGTATTGGAGGTGTGCTGATCCGAGGAGAGAAGGGCACAGCGAAATCAACCGCTGTGCGCGGCTTGGCGCGGTTGTTACCGAAAATCGAAGTTGTGGCCGATGATCCCTACAACAGTTCTCCAACGAATCCAGCATTGATGTCGGAAGCTGTCCGAGCGCGTTTTCGTGCCGGGGAAAAATTGCCCGTAGTTCTCCGCCCTACTCCATTGGTCGAGTTGCCGGTTGCGGCATCGGAAGACCGTGTGGTTGGCTCGTTGGACCTCGAGCATGCATTGACTGAAGGTCAACGTCGATTTGAGCCAGGCTTGTTGGCACAGGCCAACCGTGGCATGTTGTATGTAGACGAAGCTAACTTGCTCGACGATCACCTCGTCGATGTGCTGCTCGACGCAGCCGCGATGGGTGTCAACACCGTCGAGCGCGAAGGCATCAGCGTTTCGCATCCGGCTCGGTTTATCCTTGTCGGTACGATGAACCCCGAAGAAGGTGAGTTGCGACCTCAGTTGTTGGACCGTTTCGGTCTTGTCGTTGAGATCGCGGGCATCACCGATGTCAATGGGCGCGTCGAGGTGATCGAGCGCCGTATGGCCTACGAAGCCGATCCAGATGGGTTTGTCGCGAAATGGCAGGATGAAGAGCAGGCGCTTGCGCAACGCATCCTCACAGCCCAAGCATTGCTGCCAGCCGTGCAGATCTCGCGGGGCGATATGGCGATGGTTGCCGCACTGGCCTTGGAGCTTGGTGTCGATGGCCACCGTGCTGACCTCGCTATTCTCGAGACTGCTCGCACGCATGCAGCGTGGTCCAACCGCACACACCTCACCACTGAGGATATTCGGTTGGCCGCTGAATTGGCACTGCCGCACCGCATGCGCCGCCAGCCGTTCACCGAGGTGCGCCTCGATGAGGATCGCATGAACGCCATCCTCGAGCGCGTCGAGGCCGAGGAGGCCCAGGCGAAGGCTGCTACAGCCGCCGCCGACGCTGATGGTGTAAAAAAAAAGAGCCAATAACGGGTGAACCCGGCGAAGGTGAGGAGCAACAAGGCGAATCACAAAGCCAAACTGCTCCCGCAACGCCAACTGGTCAGCGTGCCGATGGCGATCAGTCAACCGACACGCAGGGTAGTGGCAATACAACAGTCACAACGTCAACCGCCTACAAACCTACCAAGTTTGAAGGCAACCGCGACCGCCAGCAGCGACGAGCAGCAGGCAAGCGGAGTCGCACACGAACAAATCGTAAAGATGGCCGCTACATCACAAGCCGACGGGCGCGCCACGTAACCGATTTAGCAGTGGATGCCACCCTTCGCGAAGCAGCGCCGTACCAGCGCCAACGCCGCGAAGAGGCAGCCAACGATCCTAAATTGGCTGCACGGCGGGTGATTCTGCGCAAGTCGGACCTGCGCCAAAAAGTGCGGGTTCGCCGAACGCGCAACGCTGTGTGTTTTGTGGTCGATGCCAGTTGGAGTATGGCAGCGGAAGAGCGCATGCGCTCGACGAAAGCCGCAGTTCTCTCGTTGTTGCGCGATGCGTATCAGCGGCGCGATCGAGTTGGTCTGGTCTCATTCCAACGCGATTATGCGACCTTATTGCTACCGTTAACAAACAGTGTCGAGTTGGCCCAAAAGCGCCTGCAAAACATGCCGACCGGTGGGAAAACACCGCTCTCGCGTGGGTTGTTGATGGGCTACGAAGTGCTCGACCAAGCACTGAGGCAGGATGACGAAGTGATCCCGCTGATGGTGCTGCTTACCGACGGGCAAGCAAATGTAGCAATGGGGGACCTGCCGCCCCAAGCTGAGAGCTATGCGCTAGCCGATTTCATCGCTAGCAAGAACATCCGCTCAGTCGTGATCGATACTGAGCATCCAGTGTTTGAGCGCGGCCTGGCTCGGCAACTGGCATATCATTTAAAGGGTCACTATCATCGCCTAGATGATCTGCCCGAGGGTGGGCTCGCAGAGTTAGTTCGCTCGGAGCTCAAACTATAACATCATCTTGTGTATAGAGCTTCGTCCCATTGTGAGGATGAGGCAATATGCGATACATTGCACGCAACAGTATCAGGAGGAATGGTTGGTCATGACCGATCAGGAGCGCCCCGTCGAGGAGCGGAACGAACTGCTGGACGACCAGCTCGACAGTGCTACCAAGGTGGCAGCTGCGGAGCCGGAGGAATTGCAGCAGGAAAATGTGGCTGCGGATGAGCAGCCAGAATCGGCAGAGCAGCCTGCCGCACCAGCTGCGGCGTCCGCGCCTAATACCGTGACGGACGAGGGCGACTCCGCCCCTGTCGCTGAGGCGGCGCAGGATGCGGGCGACGCAGTAGCGTCTGCCGAGGGCGATGCCGCACAAGAGACCTCGGAAGTCACGACCGAGGGGACTGAAGGTGCAAGCTACACACCAGTGGCCGAGGAGGAGAGTGGCCGACCACGCCGCGTCAAGGACTTGGAACCTGGGATGGAGCTTGAGGGTCGGGTAACGTCGATTGCGTTGTACGGTATCTTCGTGGATATTGGCGTCGGGCGCGATGGCCTGGTGCATATCTCGGAGATGAGCGATACCCGCATCGACTCGCCGAGCGATATCGTTCAGATTGGCGACACCGTCAAGGTGCGCGTCAAGAGTGTCGAGCCGGATGGCCGCCGCATTAGCTTGACGATGCGTTCGAAAGAGCGCAGCAACGAGCGCCGTGGTCGCCGCAAGCCCGAGCTCGATCGTGAGCGATTGGCTGCGCTGAAGGTCGGCGATAACGTCGAGGGCACCGTGACCGGCATTGCGCCGTTCGGTGTGTTCGTCGATATCGGCGTGGGCAAGGACGGCTTGGTGCACGTCTCCGAGCTGGCCGAGGGCCGCGTCGAGCGAGCCGAGGACGCAGTGCAGATCGGCCAGACATACACCTTCAAGATCCTTGAGGTCGATGCTGAAGGGACTCGGATCAGCCTCAGCTTGCGGCGCGCGCAACGTTCTCTGCGGTTCCAGCAGACCGAGAAGGGCCAGATCTTGGAAGGCAAGGTGAGTGGCCTGGCATCCTTCGGTGCATTCGTGGATATCGGCGTCGGGCGTGATGGCCTGGTGCATATCTCCGAGTTGAGCGAAGGTCGTGTCGAGAAGGTAGAAGATGCCGTGAAGGTGGGCGATATCGTGCGCGTGCGCGTGCTCGATGTTGACCCCCAGAGCCGACGCATCAGCCTGTCGATGCTGCTGGAAGATCGACCGCGTGAGGAGGCTTCGAGCGATGCCGCTAGCGAGCCGCGCCGCGAGGAGCGCAGCCAGCGTACCCTGCGTTCGTTTGATCGCCCACCCCGCGAGGAGCGCAGCTCGCGCCGCTCGCGCCAGGAGAGTGCTTCCGCCGCAGCACCCGAGGTCTACTCGGTAGCGGACGAGCCGGAGGAGTTCAAGGGCGATGCAACTTTGGAGGATCTGCTCTCCAAGTTCAGTGGCAGTGGCGGTAAGCGCGAACGACGTCGACGTAACGATGATGACGATGGTGATGATGATGTGCACGAGCGCTACTCACGTCGCCAGCGTGATATCATCCGGCGCACGCTTCAGCAGATGGGCGACGACGATTAATTGACGGTGCGTGGCAAGCAGCGTTGCTTGGGATTCTGCACGAGCACGCTGTTTGCCACGTTACGCTTTTCCCTTGCAATAGGTTGACAGGCCGCTCGCATCCTATGTATAATGGCGGGCAGCCTTGGCTGTGTGGCGTGTAACACGCTCCACTTGTAAACCTACCCGGCGGGCGTCGCGTACGTTGCACGCCCGTTTTCGTAAGTCTATGAGCTTTGCACAAGCTCTCTAGTGGTTTGTGCTAACAACGAGGATACACTAATGCCTAAGCGAACTTGGCAGCCAAAGCGCATCCCGCGCCGCCGTAAGCATGGCTTCTTGCATCGAATGGAAACTCAGGATGGGCGCGAGGTGCTGAAGCGCCGACGCCAACGCGGCCGCTGGCGCCTCACGGTGAGCGACGAGCGACGCGCTGTACGACGCACACATCGGTAGTTTGCAGAGAACAAAGAACAAAGTGCAAAGGACACAGGTGGCCAATTAGCGTGCTCTCTTTGTTCTTTGTTTTCTGTTCTTTGTTCTTCTCATGATGAAACGTGCTTATCGTCTGCGGCGGCCCGAACAGTTTCAACGGGTACGCCGCGAGGGCCGAAATTGGAGTAGCCCGCTGATCACGCTCAATGTGGCTCCCAGTCGGCGTCGGGTATCGCGGTGTGGTTTTGTAGTGGGGAAACGGGTAGGCAAGGCTGTCGAACGGAATCGTGCCCGACGACGCGTCCGCGAAGCGGTCCGACTTTATTACCCTGCAATCATCCCAAACTGCGATCTTGTGTTTGTCCTACGCTCTCCTGAGCTTGCGACAATCGAGTTTACCAGCCTACAAGCTTTGATTGGCGATTTGTTGCGGCGCGCAGGCGTCTTGCGCGAACCACCAATAAGCGAAGAATAACCAAGGCTTCTGGAATAGAACGCACATAAGATTCGTGAGCACTCCACTTCAACGCCGTTCACTTCACGAATCGTTTCGGCAAAGGCTTTATCATTATGGCCATTTGGACTCTGTTTGTTGGCTTCCTCGAGAAAGTGCTGCTGGCCTTCATGAACTGGACGGGCAGCAGTGGTCTTGCGATCATCATCTTTACTATTATTGTACGTTTGGCGATCTTACCGCTGACCATTAAGTCGCTCCAATCCACGCGGAAGATCCAAGAGCTACAACCTCAAGTTAAAGAGATCCAACGCAAATACGGCAAAGACCCTCAAAAGCTTCAAGAGGAAACAGCAAAACTTTACCGCGAATATCGTGTGAATCCATTGGGCGGCTGTCTCCCCATGCTGCTCCAGTTGCCGATCTTCTTTGGCGTGTATCAGGCTGTCCTTCACCTGACCCAAGTGTCGGTTTCGGAGCATGTCGCTGCAGCGATGATCACGAGTTTGGCTCAAAGTGGCATCTCGACCGATGCATTACCCCAAAATGTTGATCTGCCACAATTAGCGGGCTCGTTCCTGTGGCTTCCCAACCTAGGTCAACCTGATCCCTACTATATTTTGGGTGTGCTCTCGGTCCTTTGCCAGTTGATTGTACAATTGATGGCAATGCCACGTGTACAAGACGCTCAGCAGAAGGCTATGAGCCAGACGATGCTGATCATGCCGTTGATGTTTGCCTACATCGGTTTCACCTTCCCAGCAGGCGCTGTGCTCTACTGGGTGATCGGCAGCATCTTCTCAATGGTTCAGCAGTACGTTATTTCGGGTTGGGGTTCGCTGGCCAACTATCTCAAGTTCCTGCCCCCGGATCGGGGCTTGTTCCCACCTGCCAATCCGGCTGCCGCAACCGCGAGCGCTGGTGGTGCAGAAGCTGAGGTTGCTCCCAAAGTTGGCTTTTGGGATGTGCTGAGCCCACTCTTGGAACAGGGAACAAACGATACTGAATCCGATGATGAGGATGAGACGCCCAACCAGAACCGTGAGGATGCGCCCGAAGCTCAGGCAGCACGGCGACCTACTAATCAACAAGTGAATCCACGCCGTCGGAAAGCGCGTCGTTAACACGAGTTCAGACTACGCTCCTGTCCAACTGGAGAGTAGAATTAGGGGGTGAGAGAAATAGTTTGCTCAATCTCTCATCTCTCGTCTCATACGGGCGTAGCGCACTACTCCCCTCTTAAAAGATGAGGACGGATATGAAGAGCATCGAGATCAGCGCTCGCACTGTCGCCGAGGCGATCCAGTTGGCACTGGCCCAGCTTGGAAAAGATCGCGACGAGGTTGCGATCGAGGTCCTAGAGCCCGGTAACGAGGAAGAGGAAGCTTTGGTGCGTGTTACCGTCGTCGATGACGATGAACCCGCCCAAGCCAATCCAACCCGTGCCGAACGCTCGGCCGCGTCCACCGATAGCGAGGGAGTCGAGAAGATTGCCCGGCGTATTCTTGAAGAATTGCTTGAACGTGCCGATATTCATGCCTATGTGACTGCGGTACGTACGAGTGTTCCCGGTCAGCACGGCGATATCGAGGAAACAATTACGCTACACGTCGAGGGCGCCGATGAGGAGGCGATGGGCCTGCTGATCGGTCGCCGCGGTGAGACTTTGCGCTCACTTCAGTTTATGGTCAACTTGCTTGTCAGCCGGAAGGTGCAAAAGTGGCCGCAGGTGGTCGTCGATGTTGGCAACTACCGCCAGCGACGCCAAGAGTCGCTCGAAGGTTTGGCACGGCGTATGGCCGAGCGCGTACGCCAGAGTGGCCGACCGCTCACCCTGGAGCCGATGGGCGCGTACGAGCGTCGTATCGTCCACCTCGCGCTGCGGTCGGACCCCACGGTCTACACCGAGAGTGCTGGCGAAGGTGAGAACCGTAAGGTTGTGATTTATCCCGCGAAAAACTCGTAGAACAAGCAGGGCGTATGTGGCTACCGTGCCGTCGATAGCTTCATACGCCTGCTGAGCATTGACGCTCATGCGGCCAGATTATTTACTCCTTGGCCATGTTACACGCGACGTGCTGCCCGATGGCTCCACAACCCCCGGTGGCACGTCTTTGTATGCCGCTTGGATGGTGCAGCGCCTGGCGTACCAAGCCGCCATTGTCTCTGCGCCCGCCGAGCTCCCGCCCGATTTCCCTGGCGATATCGCGATCGCCTTTCACCAGTCGCCCACGCCACCCACCTTCGAGAACCGCTACTCGCCCACAGGCCGCCAGCAGATCTTGCACGCCGCCTCCACGCCGATCGCGCTCGATGATGTGCCGCAGGCTTGGCGAGACGCGCCGATCGTGCATTTGGCACCCGTGCTCGCCGAGACGCCCGAAGCTCTCGCGCAGGCGTTCCCCAATGCGCTGTTAGCCGTCACGCCGCAGGGATGGATGCGCACGTGGCCCGAGCACCTGCCTGGGCCTGTCCAGTATCGCCCATGGCTTCCGTCTCGTGAACTGCTACGGCGGCTCGACGCGCTGATTCTCAGCATCGAGGATGTGCAGGGCGATGAGGCGCTGATCCGCAGTTGGGCTGCTGAATGCAAACTCGTTGCACTCACCCGTGGTGCCAATGGCGCGACCCTGTTTGTGGCGGGTCAGCCCACCCACGTGCCCGCCTACCCCGCCACAGAGCGCGACCCTACGGGCGCGGGCGATGTGTTTGCGGCGGCGCTGCTGGTGCGCCTGCACGAGACTGGTAACCCGCTTTTGGCCGCCCATTTCGCCGCCGCCGCCGCTGCTGTCAGCGTTGAGGGCCGTGGCGTAAGCAGTCTGCCCACCCGCCCCCAAATCGAGCAGCGCCTCGCACAACTGTAACCTCTGGGTCTGTGTTTCCCTCAACCCACATTCGGTTGGCAATATCAGATTCTGTGGTATTGGTACGTGACTATGTATGACGCACCGATGCGCGGATCGTTCAAAAACACAAAGGCGACGCATATTGCGCCGCCCTTGTGCAGGAGGAAAGACACACTTACCGATCGTTATCGAAGCCTCGCCGTGGCGTGACTCGTGGGCCACGCGCGCCGATCGGCCCGGCGGTGTGCTCGATAGTATTGCCTCGATCCGAGCTGAGGCCAACGCTGGGCTGCTGTGGGCCTTCGTTGGTGGAGGCGCGCCCAACCTCGGCGGCCCGTAGCTCTTGGGCCTGCTGGAGCAGTTCGGGGGCTGGCTCGTAGAAGAACTCGAGGGCCTGGCCATGCTTGTCGATGCCCGTCGCCTCGACGACCACGCGGCTGCCCTCGGGGATGCCGCCCGATGCCATCAGATCGGCGAGGGGCGCTTCCACAAGCTTCAGCAATTGCTGGCGGAGCGGGCGAGCGCCGAATCGCGGCTCGAAGCCCTTATGCAGCACATACTCTTTGGCCTCGGGCGTCAGTTCGACACGGATACCGTGGCGGAGGTACTGTTCGTTGGCTTCGCGCAGCATCCGGTCGAGCACTTCGCGCAGCGTCTCGCTCGAAAGCGGGCGGAACGCGATGATCTCGTCGATACGGTTGATCCACTCTGGCTGGAAGACGCGCTGCAGCGCATCGAAGCCGATCTGATAGATCTGCTGCCCGGTCGCCTCGACATCCTTGTGTGCGGTGCGGAAGCCGATCGTGCGGCGGTCGAGGAAATCGACCATCTCCTTCGCACCGACGTTGGTTGTCAGGATCACGATACTGTTGTGGAACGAGACACGTCGACCGCCGTTGAGTAGCAGGATCTCGCCATCTTCCATGATTTGGAGCAGCAAGTTCCAGAGCTCGGGCTGGCCTTTTTCGATTTCATCGAACAGCACAACGCTATTGTCCTGCTCGATAATATCGGGGTTCAGCAGCGGCTTCTGGTCGCGCCCAACATACGAAGGCGGCGCGCCCACCAATGCCGAGACCTCGTGACCTTGGCTGAAAAGTGAGCAGTCAATCTTCAAAAATGCATCATCTTCTGGGCGCAGCAATTGAGCAAGACGACGCGCTGTTGCAGTCTTTCCAACGCCTGTGGGGCCGAGGAAGAGAAGGGTTGCACGTGGGCGGCGAGGGTTACCCGCAGAAAAACCAAAACGTGCTCGATTTAAGAGCCGCACAACTGCTTCGATGGCGCGTTCTTGCCCAAAAATCGTATGCCGCAGCTTTTGTTCAATTTCATCTAATGGATTAGCTGTTCCACGTACGGCACGGTGCATACCTGCTGGAATTTGAGTCATCATCTCCTCACTATGATGCGGAGGTGTTTGGTGCTTCCGCAATCAAGAGTTGGGCATACGATGTGATGAGTGGGGTGTCGTGTTCGGTTGTCGTTCGCATTATACCCGTCACAGATCGGTACCGTCAAGGTAATTTGTATGACAATATTTCGTCAGCTTGATCACTAATTCGAAAGCGAAATAGCATTTGAGGTGCGTTAATAGGCAATAAAAAAAGGTTTGGATTGCGTTAAATGCCTTCCAAACCTGGGTGTGTTGCGGATTCCGTGTAAGGAATTGCTTATTCGTGGCTACGCACTTTTAAAGCACGCTGAATATCGCGGTTCGCCTCTCGCTTTGCGATATCTGCTCGTTTGTCGTAGAGTTTTTTACCGCGCGCTAGCCCCAACTCAACTTTCGCTCGCCGATTTTTGAAATAGACTCGTAGCGGCACGAGCGTGTAGCCCTGACGCTCGACTTGCCCCAGAATCCGGCTGATCTCGCGGCGGTGCAGGAGGAGCTTGCGTGGGCGCGTGGGTTCGTGGTTGAAGTAGCCGCCCGATTGTTCGTAGGGCGAGATATGCATATCGTAGAGCCACACTTCGCCGCGCACAATGCGTGCGTAGCTGCCGCGCAGGTTGAGACGCCCATTGCGGAGCGATTTGATCTCGCTGCCGGTGAGCACAATCCCAGCCTCGTAGCTCTCCTCGATGAAATAATCGTGGCGCGCTTTGCGGTTATCGGCCACGGTTGCGTTTTGTGGTTTGTTCTTGCCTGCCATTCCATTGTTCCTATGCTGTTCAGGCATGTGTTCGCTTGCTTTGCGCGGTTCAAGCAGGCTTACACATCACAACACATCTTCAAACAGGCGCTCCTGCGATCCGTTTGTAGCTTCTTATTTGCGCACCCATTATATATCAAGTACCTTGATGGTGCGTTGACGTTTCCGCATGAATCGCGGTATCATGCGGTATCACTCAAGATTGCCCTATCCAATCCATCATCCATAGCAATGTCGCTTGATAGTAAGGATGAATTTTGTTATGCGTCGTTTGCTAGTTGCGTTGGCCCTGGTTGTGGTTGTCTTGCTGCTCCTGCCAGAGTCTTCGACAACTATGGCACAAAGCGCATCTGGGCCTATCTATCTTGTTGAGGTCGACGGTGTCGTCACTTCGGTAACGGTTGGTTATCTCCAACGTGCGCTTCATGTGGCAGAGGCTGCCGATGCTCAAGCGCTTATTATTGAGCTTCGTAATCGTGGTGGCGTACTAGAGGCTATTCGTACCTTTGCGATAGAGATCAACCAGGCTCGTGTGCCTGTGGTCGTTTATGTGGCTCCATCGGGGACGCAATCCGGCGCGGCTGGCGCGATGTTTTTGAGTGCCGCGCATATCAGTGCGATGGCGCCCAATACTTCGTTTGGTGATCCTACTCCTCTCACGCAGATCGATGCGACGTTAAGCGAACAGACTCGCGATCTGGTGTTGGCTAGTGTGGCACAGCAGATCAGCGATTGGAACAGTGCGCGGGGCCGCAACACCGCCTGGGTCGAGCGCGCCGTGCGCGAGGGTGCGGTGCTCACCAATCAACAGGCGATCAGCCTCTCGCCGCCTGCCATCGATCTTGTGGCGTCGCAGCGCTCCGAGTTGCTGTTGTTGCTGAATAATCGCACGGTGACGCTAGCCGATGGCTCGTCGGTGATGCTTTCGACGTTGCAATCCACCCCCGTATCGGTAGCGCCAACGTTGTGGGAGCAGTTTCGCTTGACGCTCGCCGACCCGACCATCGCGTTTGTGCTGCTGATCATCGGTGCGCTGGCGATCTACCTCGAGTTTAGTGTGCCTGGAACGACGGTGTTCGCCGGTATTGGGATTGTGCTGATCATTTTGGCAGCGATGGGCTTGTTTGTGCTGCCGATCCGCTGGTGGAGTCTGTTGATATTACTAGTGGCATTAGGCTTGATAGGCGTGGAGTTCTTCTCCTCGACGCATGGTGTGTTTGCCGTGTGTGGTATTGCATTAGTGGTCGTGAGCGCGCTGACCCTGATCGACCCGGCTCAAGCCCCCGAAACGATGGTGGCGCTGTGGGTGATTGTGTTGATGGTGCTGTTCCTGATCGCGGCGACGGCGATCGGTGTGTGGTTGGTGTTGCGGAGCCATGCGCAGCCGATTGTGACGGGCCAGGAGGCATTGATCGGGCAATTGGCTCAGGTGCGTCAACGGCTCGATCCACAAGGTATGGTGTTTGTGGAGGGAGCCCTGTGGCAAGCAGTCAGCGAAGATGGTGTGGTCGAGGTTGGTGATTGGGTACGGGTGCGCGCCGTTCACGAGTTGCAGCTCATTGTGGGGCAGCTCTCTACCGAAGAAGAGGTATCGCCAAGATAAGCAGTGTGGTTTGGCGTGCGCTCTCTAAGGAGTTGGTAATGGGTGGTTTTGTGTTGTTTTGTTTGGCGGCGTTGGTCTTAGTCGCCCTCATGTTGCTCGTGTCGTCGATCAAGATCGTGCCCGAGTACGAGCGCGGTGTGGTGTTTCGCTTGGGGCGCTTGATCGGTCCACGCGGTCCAGGTCTCTTTTTCCTGATCCCAATCATCGAACGAATGGTGCGTGTTGATACGCGCGTCATCACGATGGATATCCCTACTCAGGAAGTGATTACGCTCGATAACGTGACGATCAAGGTCAACGCAGTGCTCTACTTTATGATCGTCAACCCGAGTTGGGCCGTTGTGAAGGTGGTGGATTATATTCGTGCAACGATGCAGATCGCCCAGACAACGCTGCGTAGTGTGGTCGGCCAGGTCGAGCTCGATGACCTGTTGGCGCATCGCGAGAAGTTGAACGAGCGCTTGCAGAAGATCATCGACGAGCAGACCGAGCCGTGGGGCATCAAGGTCACGATTGTCGAGGTCAAGGATGTGGAGTTGCCGCAGAGCATGCAACGGGCTATGGCGAAGCAGGCCGAGGCCGAGCGTGAGAAGCGCGCGAAAATCATCCACGCCGATGGCGAGTTCGAGGCCTCCAAGAAGTTGGCCGAGGCCGCCGATGTGATCGCTCGCGAGCCAGTCACCTTGCAGTTGCGTTACTTACAGACTCTGACTGAGATCGCCACCGAGAAGAATAGTACGATTATTTTTCCGCTACCGGTTGATACGATCAAGGTGTTTACCGATCAGTTGATGGCACATGCGCAGCGAACTGCGCCAACAACGCCTTCATCGACGTTAAAATCGCCGGATGAGGCGCCATCCACAGTAGAAACACAGCGGTTAAATACATAATCTTGTGTATTAACCGTCGTAAGAATATAACCTATTTTTTATAAATAGGTTATCTTCTCGATTTTGCGATATACTATGGGATTGTAGAATGGATTCATTGCTTTATAAAGCAGTTGTTCTCCATGCTATAATGATTCGGTAATTGCAATTTAAGAAGGCCGTAGAATGCCCTGATAGGCGTTACAGTGTCTTGCGTCGGTTTCTTTGGGATCGTCAGCCGTTCGATCTACGAAGAAACCGACGAACATATTCTTTAGGTCCGTTTTGGAGATGGAGGTTACCCCGTGAACGTTTCTGTTGTGCATGGCGATGCGTTGCAGCACGATACGCCGCTTTTAGTGTATGGCGCATGGGAAGGCGAGGCGGTTCCTGCCGCGCTTGCGAATCTGATCGAAGAGGGCGATTGGACAGGGAAGTCCAAGAGTACGTTGTTGTTGTACCCTCGTGGTGCAGTAGCGGCGCGTCGTGTGTTGTTGGTGGGCTTGGGGAAGCGTAGCGCGTTTACTCCTACCACGTTACGCGAGATCGCTGGCTCGGCAGCGCAACGTGCACGCGAGCTCAAGGTCGAGCGCTACAGCTTCGAGTTGCCGATTACCGATGGTGTGGCGCTAGCTGATGCCGCTCAAGCACTGACAGAGGGTAGCCTGTTGGGCCTCTACACGTATCAGCACTACAAAACCGGCCTCACTGCCGATGATCAGCATCAGATCGCCGAATTGACTGTGATCTCGAGCGTCGATGAGAGCACGATCTCCCAGGGTGTGCAGGTGGGTCAAGTGGTTGCGCGCGGTGTGGCGTTGGCCCGCGATATGGCGAATGGCCCCGGCAACGATATCACTCCCACCAAACTTGGCGAGGTCGCGTTGGGCTTGGCGCAGACGACCAGCCTGAAGGTGACGGTACTCGGCCTCGAAGAATTGCGGGAGCAGGGCTTCGGCGGCATCCTCAGCGTCTCCCAAGGCTCGCAGCAGCCACCACGCTTCATCATTCTAGAGCACAATGGCTCCAAAGAGGGCAAGGAGACACCCACCGTTTGTCTCGTCGGCAAGGGCATCACGTTCGATACGGGTGGCATCTCGCTCAAGCCGGGCGAGCGCATGGACGATATGAAGATGGATATGAGCGGCGCTGCGGCGGTGCTCGGTACGATGCAGGCCGTGGCCGAACTCAACCTGCCGCTGCACGTGGTGGGCCTGATCAGCGCCGCCGAGAACATGCCGAGCGGCACCGCCTACAAGCCCGGCGATGTGATCAAGACCCTGAGCGGCAAGACCGTTGAGGTGCTCAACACCGACGCCGAGGGCCGTATTGTGCTCGCCGATGCGCTGTACTACGCGCAGCGCTACAACCCGGCGGGCATCATCGACCTTGCGACGCTTACGGGCGCGATCGTCGTGGCGCTTGGCTCGGAGGCCACCGGCGTGATGAGCAACAACGATGAGCTGTGCAATCGCGTGCTGCGCGCTGGCGAAGCCACCAACGAGCGAGCTTGGCGCATGCCGCTGTGGGAAGCCTATTACAATATCATCAAGGGCGACGTGGGCGACATCAAGAACACGGGTGGTCGCCCTGGTGGTGCGCTGACGGCTGCGGCGTTCCTGTGGCAGTTCGTGGGCGATTACCCCTGGGTGCATATGGACATCGCAGGAACGGCCTGGGTCGATCGGCCCAACCCGATCACGCCCAAGGGCGCGACTGGCGTGGGTGTGCGCCTGCTGGTGCATGCGTTGCGCGAGTGGGCCAACGAGTAATCGTCGCTCGTGGCAATGAGTGCAGCGTGAAGTTTGAAATGAATCATCAGTAGATGCGTGATAAACGCTTCGATTCTACGTTTATATATCTACTGGTATTTCATTTGTCTCTGAGATTCGGACAATGGGCGATCTGGTGGTGAGGGTTTACTCCCAACAAACCCTCACCAATTTAGGTATTCTCTACGCTTCTTCAGCGTCATTAGTGATGCTCAAAGGCTGAAACACTGCCACTATTTGAACTCTCCTATGCGACATCAGTTCGGGGATCGCGGAGCAAACGATGCGGCGTAGTCCACTAGGGCCAACGATATCGATATCATAGTTGTTGCACTTGCGCATGGCGCGGTGGGTCCAGGAGGAGGGCGTCAGGATGTCGGACGAGATGATCATTCGCTTCTGGGGTGTACGAGGTAGCTACCCGGTGCCGGGGCCACGCACCATGCGATATGGTGGCAATACCTCCTGCGTTGAGGTGCAGGCCGGTCCTCATACTATCATTCTCGATGCTGGTACTGGTATTATCAACCTTGGCAACGATTTGGTTCGGCGGGCCGCCGCCAACAACAATCAGCCGATCGTCGCGACTATCCTCTTTAGCCACATGCACAACGACCATACCGTCGGCTTCCCGTTCTTCGATCCTGCTTACCTCGGTTCGAGCACCCTGTTCATCTTCGGCCCGAAGGTTTTTGAGAGCGACCTTGAAGAGACGTTGTCGCACTCGATGTTGCCCCCGAGTTTTCCGGTCAGCCTCGATGAGTTGCCGGCGCGTAAAATCCTTTGCAATGTGAACGAGACGGATCTCGTGCTGCTTGGTGATACACCCACCGATGTGCGGGTGCTGAATCTGTACCATGATGTGATCGAGCCACCGAAGGAAGCCGTGTGGATTCGCACGTATCACAGTTACGCCCACCCCAAGAACGGCGTGAACATCTACAGCATCTCGTGGCAGGGCAAAACCGTGGTGTACGCCACCGATACCGAGGGGTATGTGGAAACGGATCGGCGGCTGGTGAAATTTGCGAGCGGTGCCGATGTGCTGATCCACGATGCCCAGTATCGAACCGAGGACTACGTGAATCCGTTGCGACCCAAGCAGGGGTGGGGTCATAGTACGCCGCATATGGCCGTGGCGGTTGCCAAAGCCTCGGCGTGCAAGCGTCTCGTGCTCTTTCATCACGAGCCGTTGTACGATGACGAGATTGTAGCAGAGATGGAGCGGGAGGCGCAACAGAGCTTCCCAAACACCATTTCGGCCTACGAGGGGTTAGAGATTCATGTCTAACGTGAAGTGGGAATCGCTATGCTGATGCGGCGCTACCAGTTAACTTACGGGCAAGGTGAAGTAAAAAGTGCTACCCTCGCCGAGCGCACTCTCGACCCAAATAGTCCCGCCGTGAGTCTCCACCACCAGTTTGCAGAAGGTCAACCCTAGGCCGCTGCCGCCTCGACTTTCATCCACCTGCCCGAACTTGGTAAAAATCTTCGCTTGATCCTTCGGTGCGATACCGACGCCCCGATCGCTCACCGCCACAGTGACGAAGCCATCGGCGGGATCTGGGATGGTGTTGGAGTCGTAGGGCCTGCGTGTGCCGTTGAATGCGCGAATCAGCACGGTGCTGCCGTGCGCGCTGAAGTTGAGCGCGTTGCCGATCAGATTCTGCAGCACTCGCACGATCATCTCATCGTCGATCATGACGCGCTTCAAGTCGCTGGCGAGATCTGTCTGGATCACCATTGCGCGATCTCGCGCTAGCGATTCGAGCCGCGCGATCGCCCGATCCACCAGCGGGTGCAATGTGTGACTGTGCAGCTTCAGTGGCATGCGCCCGGCTTCCAGGCGGCTGATGTCGAGCAGCGTATTGATCATCTCCAACATCTGGAGCGAGCTGGCGTAGGCGATGTTAAGGATGTTGTGCTGTGGCTTGTTCAGTTGGCCCGAGATCCCACGGATCAGCATGTCGATCGAGGCCATCACGCTGGAGAGCGGGCTGCGCAGGTCGTGAACGATCATATTGGTCAGGTCTTGGCGGAGTTGCTCGGAGGCTTTGGCCTCAGAGATGTCGCGCAGCACCAGCAGCGCGCCGTTGGGGCGTGCGCCCTGCCGATCGCCGCGCGCCTGGGCCTGTAGCGCGCTCCACTCCAGCGAGGGTTGATTCGTGCTGATCTGATTCAACTCGCCCGAGGCAAACTGCTGTTGCCCCGTGGCGACGGCTACCAACCCTTTGCGCAGCGCGTTCCACTCGGCGGGCAGATAGCCCGTTGTCCCTTCCCACGCGGCGATAAAATGCTCGATATCCATCCCCTCGATGGGTTGATTCTCCTTCTCCAACCCACAGAGCCGATAGAGCGCCTCATTAGCGATCACAATGCGCTGATTCGCTTCGATCAGCATGATGCCTTCGCGGGTGGAGGCCAGCACCGAGGCCATATGATCGTGCGCATCGTGAACGGCGGCGAAGAGTTGCAGGCTCTCGATGGCGACGGCAGCTTGGGTCGCGAACAGCACGATCGTCTCTTGATCGGGCAGGCTGGGGCCAGCATTGGGGAAGTAGACGCACAAGACGCCGAGCACCTGCTGCGTGGCACGCAACGGCACGAGGAACAGGGTTTGCGCGCCGATCTGCTGCAGGGAGGGCGGCAGATCGCTGGTGATCAGTTCGGGGTGCAGCGATTCCATCGTGCGGTGCAGCAGTGGCGTGATCTGTGAGGTGAAATCTTCGGCTGGCCCGATCTGAAACACCACGCGAAAATCTTGTTGCTCGAAACGCACAATGCAGGCACCCAGCGCATCGGTGATGTCGATCACGCCGTAGCCCGTCATGGCGAAGATCTCGTTTGGTTGGTGCAGACTGCTGTTGATCGCCATGCCCAAGCTGTTCAGCGCGGTGAGGCTGCGCAAGTTATGCTGCAACTGGTCGTTGATGTTGGCGAGCTCCTGGGCGCGGCGAGCGAGCGCCTGATCAACTTGCGCGAAGCGTTGGGCGTTCTCAAGCGCAATCACCGCTTGATCGGCCACGGCCTCCAGCGCGCGCTGATCCTCTTCGGTAAACTGCCGTCCATCGCGACGGTTCATCACCTCGATCACGCCCTGCAAGCCGCCCATGCCTCGGAGCGGCACCGCGAGGATATCGCGGGTGACGAAGCCAGTGGCCATATCGGTGGCGGCATAGAAGCGTGGATCGTTAGGCGCATTGTTGACGATCACCGATTCGCCGTGGGTGGCCACATAGCCCACCAAGCCCGTGCCATTGGGCAAGCGCTGGCCGAGCAGGCGGTCGCCGAACGGGCCGATGGTATAGGCGAACACCAACTCGTTGGTTGCATCATCGAGCAGCAGCAGTGAGCCTTCCTCAACCCCGAGCAGTTCGCGGATCTGCTCCATAATCAGCAGGGGCACGCGCTGCGGGTCGAGCGATGAGGTGATGATGCGACCGATCTGGTTGAGCGTGGTGAGTTGCCGGGCTTGCTTCTCGCTACGCTGGTAGAGCTGCGCGTTCTCGATGGCGATGGCGGCTTGTGCGCCGATCGTCGCGAGCAGATCGACATGCTCGGTTTTGTAAGTGTACCCCGAACGTGTGCTGCCGATGGCCATCACGCCGAGCGCTTTGTCGCGCGAGAGTAGCGGCACGCCGAGCCAAGCGTTCGCTGTGCTGACATCGATGAATGCTGATGGTTGGACGCCATGCCGTTTGCATTCGTTATCGTAGTTGTCGGTGAGCAGCGGGCGGCGTTGGCGCAGCACCACACCTGCCAAGCCCAATTTCGTCGACCAACGATACGGCTGAATGAGGGGCTTATCATCCTGGGCGAAGTAGGCAAGCTCAAATTCATCGTTGTTCTCGTCGTAGAGGGCGATGAAGAAGATCTGCGTATCGACCAGGCGGCGCGTGGCGCTGTGAATCGCTTCGAGCAGCGTGGGCATATCGAGCACGCCGCTGAGCAATCGGCCAATCTCGTTGAGCGTTTGGAGTTGCTGGATACGATCGTCGTGGCGGCGCGAGGCTTCGAGAAAGGCTAACGTTGGGCCAGCTTGTGCAGCGATCAAGGCTAACCGATCCAACGAATCTTCAGTGAGATTCGGCTCCAACAGCAGGAACCAGCCGATCAGGCTGTTGCGCGCGTGCAACGGTGCGAGGCAGGCGATACGTCCATCCGTATGGCTCAGCACCACGTTGCCGGCGTGCAACTCGGATAGTTCACTCTCTGTAGGATTGTAATGCTGCGACTTCCACGTAGCAGGTGGAGTATAGCTCACGAACTCGTAGATTCGAGGTGCGAACCACAGTTCAACCAGTGCTTGGCAAGCATCTAACGCATCTTGTTGCGTTTGCGCCTGAGAAAGGTTTACGCAGAAGTGGCGATAGGTGTGCAGTTGATCGGTTTCGGTGGGGAGTGCACAAGCCATGCCATCGCTCCTAGGGATTGTGGATAGCCTTTGTTCGTTACGTATCTTACCAGATTTACTACTCTTTGACAATTACTTATACTATTAGATTATAACCAATCTAATTTTTATTACGATATGATTTGTTTGATAGCGGGTATCTTTATGCGTTGTTATCATCAATTGCTATTAAGTGGACGCCACTATGATGATGTGTGTTTGAATGATTCTATTCCTTCAAAGAGGAGAAGTATCACGATGATAGCGTGTTTCGTGTTTAGTTTTCAGAAGGACAATGAGGAGGGTTAATTTGGTGAGATGATATGATATTTTGCAGGAAAGTGATCATTATGGAGATATTGGTATCAGGTAGCGGGTAGGATCACCTTAGTCGAAAACGTGTGTGTGGTGCTGGTTGTGGGACTCCATGACGGGGTAGGATGAGCCTTCGCATCCAGCATCTCGCTGGGCCAGAAGCTTGTTTGACGCCATTGCAACGCCTTTGGTATAATCGCGTAGCCGTTCGATTTTTCACAAGGAGGCGTAGCCATGGATTTTCTCACTTATTTAACAACCCCAAGCGCATTTGATGGTGTAGCGTGGGGACTCCTGATCTCTGAGGGTTTGATTGCTCTTGCCGGTTTGTATGTGGGCTTTCTGCGGTCCGATACACACCCGTTGAAGAGCACATTGCAACGTTTGGGGATCGCTTTAGTAGCGATTGGTGCTTTAGGAATCATTGCGAGTGTGTTGTGGTTGTCGGGGGTCGACCCCTTCACCCAGCCGATCTGGGCGTATGTGCTCACGATCGTTGGGTTGTTGGTGTTGATTTACACGGTCTATTACTGGCAAGTGCGCTACCCAGCCTTGCGCAGCGCCTACGATCAGCAGAATCGACGTGGCTCGTCGCGCCGCAACTCGACTGCTGCTCGGCCCGCGCCTGCTGCCCGCCCTGCTGCTGTGCAGGCGAGCGGTGAGCAAGGTCAACTGGTTGGAGCCAACGGCCCTGCTACTCCAAGCCGCCGCCGCAACGCGCGACGGGAGCACAAGCGCCGTAACAAGTAAACCCGTTTGTTGGCTACGCGAACGTGTTTATGATCGTTAACGGCATCCCCAGAAGCTGATACGTTACAGTCGCTGTCACACGGTAGGTATCGCTTGGTGTTCCGTTCAAGGGAATTTCAAGAAATGCCTGCGTGCCAGCGACTGTTGCACTGCCCCCGTGGCCCGTTTGGTCAACTACATCGACAACGACGCTGATCGGTAACGCGCCTGACCCGTAGGTGAGTACAACATTGGCGATTGGCGGTTCACCAGGCGTGATGGTCGACACATTCGCGTGGATGAGGCGCGCAGGGCGAATCGCCCACAAAGCCGCGCCGAGAAAACAAACTGCTCCGGTATACCAGAGGATCGGGCCTTTCAGCACAGAACGCATACGTACCATCGTTTCTGCTCCTGTTGTGAGAAAATGTGCATATCACAAGGGTTGGCAGAGCGGTGCCGCCACCTAGCGCGGGGCTATGCGAGTGCTGCAAGGCCCGTCTGCACTTGATCGACAAGGTGTTCGATCTCGGCTGTGTCGGCGCGCCACAGGGTATCGGTGACGTGAAGCAAAAGCCGTAGCCGTTGCAAACGCGCCTCTTGTTCGGGCAGCAGCGGCCCAGAGGCGTTGTAGCCCTCGAACACACCCTGGCTGAACGCTTGGGGTCGGCTCGGCAGCGTGGCATACGCGAGATCAAAGAGCGGATCGCCACCCACCAAACGGCCAGGCCGCGTCAACGCCTCAAGCTGGATGCTATCGCCAACCGCCACCAAGACACGGCTAGGCTCGGCTGCGCCGTGCAGCAGGCTCGCCCGCTCGCAGGCCAGCATCGGGTGATCGAGCGTGGCTGTCCGCAGTTTGGCGAACAACTCCTCTCCCAATACCTCTTTGCCTCGTGTGAAGAACTCGTGTTGTGTGAGCCAATCGTGGAGCGCCGTCTCCCAGCGGTTGAAGATCCAACGTCCGTTGACGGTGGGGCGGCCAAAGCCCGGTGCCGAGACTTGGTGCGCGCGACGCAGCGTGCGGCCAACTTGGCGGGCCGCGATCCGCATCGCGGGGCCATCCTCAAGCTTGGAGAGCGGCGTGCCGCTGATGTAGTTGTGCAGCAGATAACTGAACGGCACGAACGTCATGCTCAGGTCGTGGCCGATCAGGTGCGGCACAGGCAGATGTTTCGGTGCAATCGCCCGCAGAAAAAAGACCTCGCTTGCGAGGTCGCCATCTGGCTCAATTGCGAGAATGATGTGATTCAGCGGCGTGCTCACCCGCACCTCGATGCGTTCGGGTGTGTTGAGTTGAAGCACCGCAGCTTTGGGGCGCAGGTTGAGGGGACCGATGATCAGTGCGGCGAAATCGCCGAGTCGGGCGAGGATACGGCGACGGGCATCCGAAAACGTTTCGTCGTTTTCGTCGATATCGTAGTAATTGAGATGGCTCCACATACGGCGAGGATACCACAGAGCGCATTCCTGCGCAAGATCCGCGCTTCAAGGCAAGCAAAACGCCTACAACAATCGCTGCTGTAGGCGTTTCGTATCGTTGTACAATCGCGAAGCGGTTAGCCCTTGCGGTTGAACAGCACCAATGCCACACCGCTCAAAATGATCGGCATCGCGATCAGGCCCATCAAGCCGATATGCTCGTTGGCCAGCCAAATGCCCAAACCAACCGCCACTACTGGGTTTACATAAGCGTAACTCGTGGCGACCGACGGGCGCACCTTCTGAAGCAAGTAGTTGTAGGCGCTAAACGCGATCAACGCGGCCACGATCAAGTAGACCAGCGCGCCGATCGGACGGATTCCCGGCATCTCGGTGATCTGTTCGCCCATCAGCAGCCCGCCGATGATCAGGAGCGGCGAAGCGGTGAGCATCTCGGCGGCGCTCGCCATCATGCCCTCCGGCAGTGTGAGGCGCCTGCTCCAGACCGTCCCAAATGCCCAACTTGCCGCCGAGCCGACCAGGATCAGTGCGCCGAGCGGGCTGCTCTGCATATCGCCTTCAAAATTCAGGAGGATAATGCCCACGAAGCCCAGCGCCAAGCCGAGCCATTCGACCCAGCCCGGCCAGCGCCCCAGCAGCCCGCTGAATAGCGCGACCCACAACGGCATCGTGGCGACCACCAGCGCGGCCAACCCCGACGACACCCATTGCTCGGCGATCGTCACCGTGCCGTTGCCGCCGATCAGCAGAAAGAGGCCGAGGATCGTCGCGCCCTTCCATTGCGGTCGGGTGGGGGCAGCGTGGCCTTGCAGCCGTAGGATACCGTAGAGCAGAGCACCAGCGATAAAGAAGCGAATCCCAAGCAGCAGGAACGGCGGGAACCCCTCAAGCCCGATGCGTAAACCAAGATAGGTTGAACCCCAAATAATGTAGACTGCCAGCAGTGCTAGGACAATCTTCACCCGTTCGCCAAACTGCGACGTACTGTTGTTTGATTGACTCAACGCCTCAGCTGTGTGTGGCGCGCTCTCGAACTGAGCCATGGTATCCTCTAGCTTCAACATGGAACACAACCTCTCTGGTGGAAAGAAGCTAGTGGATACGCTACCGCTAGCTTTGTTGTGCTTCTTGGGCGAGTATTTCCCGTTTGCGTTCAGTGCCCCAACGATATCCGCGCATCTCACCGTCCTCGCCGATCACCCGATGGCAGGGCACCACCAACGCCACCGGATTTGTGGCGCAAGCCCGCGCCACGGCCCGCACCGCCGTCGGCTGCCCGATCGCCTCGGCCACCGCGCGGTAGGAGCGCGTGCTGCCGTAGGGGATCTCGCGAAGTGCCTGCCAAACGCGGCTTTGGAATGCAGTAGCACGCACATCGATCGGTAGATCAAGCGCGTGTGGCTGCTGGCCGCGTAAATGTTCATGGATGGCGCTGACCCATCGATCGAGGTTCTCTGCAAGCTCCCCCTCGGCCCGCTCGATAACGGCGGCGGGATACTCATCGTGGAGCGCCTGCCGAAGCGAATCATCATCGTCGGCCAGGCTCACGAAGCAGATCCCCTGCTTGGTGGTGGCCACTAACAAGCGCCCAAACGGGCTGTCGGTGATAGTGTAGCCGATCTGCGCGCCCAATCCGCCCCGCCGATAGGTGGCAGGCGTCATCCCCAGTCGCTCGGGGGCTTGCTCGTAGAGTCGGCTGCTGGAACTGTAGCCCGCCTCGTACAATGCCGTCGTGACGTTATCGCCCTGCTTGAGCCGCTCCTTCAACCGTTCGATGCGGCGTGTTTCGGCGTATTGGCGCGGCGAAACGCCAACGATCCGCTTGAAGGTGCGTTGCAGGTGGAACGCGCTCATACCCAGTTGCGCCCCAAGCTCCGCGAGCGTGGGCGGCTGCTCGGCCTGCGCGTCCAACAATTCACAGGCTTGCTCGATCAGCTTGCGATGCTCATCCGGCTGCTCACCGCGCGGGTGGCAACGCTGGCAGGCCCGAAAGCCCGCCGATTCGGCATCCTCATACTGCTGAAAGAACAACACCTGATCGCGGCGCGGTCGGCGCGATGGACACGTCGGGCGACAGTAAATGCCAGTCGAGCGAACTGCGTAAAAGAAAACGCCATCGGCGTTGGGATCACGCGTTTGGACAGCTTGCCAAAAGCTTTCCTCGTTCATAGGGACCTCCTACCGCACGAGCGCGACTCCTCGTGCTAGAGTTATGCGACGTATCAGTATGATAGCGCGCCCCGAGAAATCGTACTATCCGTTTATTGCGCTTCAAACTGTTGGCACACTGTCTGCAAACTCTAGGCTCAGTGTATCAGACGCGTTTTCAATTTAATATCCGACTATTGTCTGATATTTAGAAGATTGTCTCATTGTTGCGAATAATATTTCAATCAACAAGGACAATTTGTAATAAATCGTGAATGATTGTCCTACTTACGTCGGGCGATCAGATGAAGGAGATCGACCAATGGCGAAACAAACACGAAAGTCACGCCCTGAGCAGCCGCTGAATCCTGCTCCACAGAAGCTGGAGGATGAGCTTCGCCAACAAGCCGGGCTGCGTCAGCCAGAGGATCAGGGCAGCCCATTTGATGCCAGCGAGATCGATACGCTCGGCGACTTGACGCCCACCGACATCGAACGAGGCGAACTAGAGGCTGGCGTGAACGATGATCTCTCGGATGACCCCGAGCGGCTCGAAATGCTGACGGAGCTTGAACTGCGGGCCGAAGAGACAGACGATCCGAGAGAGGCGACTGAGGAAGGCTTCACCTATGTGCCGCCGATCGATCCGCCGACAGTGCCGGGCAGCCGCGACGATGCGGAAATCGCGAGTGGATTAGGCGTTTCGGCGCTCGATGAGCCGTTCGATCAGGACCATCATAGCAGCTTTTTAGAGAGCGACGACGAGGTTTCGGCGCGGGTGCGCGATGCGCTGCGGGCCGATAGCGCCACGACGCAGTATGCGGACCGCATCAGCATTGAGACGCACTTTGGTCGCGTGACGCTGCGCGGCGTGGTGGATGATATCATCGACAGCGACAACATCGTGGCGGTGGCCGAGTACGCAACTGGTGTGGAGGAAGTGATCGACCAGCTCGATGTGCGCAGTGTGTAGCGTCGCCATACGACAAGGCCCGCTGTGCCCCTCTGCGCACAACGGGCCTTTGCTTTGGCAGTATGCGTCTACTAGTCTTCGCTGAAGAGCGGCGTGCTCAAGTAGCGCTCACCGTTGCTCGGCACAATGAACACGATCTGCTTGCCAGCGTTCTCGGGGCGGCGCGCCACCTGTAGGGCGGCCCACGCGGCTGCGCCCGAGCTGATGCCGACCATCAGACCTTCCTCTTTGGCGAGGCGTCGAGCGACCTCGAAGGCGTTCTCGTGGGAGACTTGCACGACTTCATCGATGATGCCCGTGTTCAGCACTGCGGGCACGAAGCCAGCTCCAATGCCCTGAATCTTGTGCGGGCCAGGCTTGCCACCCGAGAGCACGGGCGAGGCGACCGGCTCGACAGCGATAGCCTTGAAGCTGGGCTTGCGCTGCTTGATGACCTCCGCCACGCCAGTGATGGTGCCGCCGGTGCCCACGCCAGCGACCAAAATGTCGATCTGGCCGTCGGTGTCGTTCCACAGCTCCTCGGCGGTGGTGCGGCGGTGAATGGCGGGGTTAGCGGCGTTCTCGAACTGCTGGGGAATCCAGGAATCGGGGATATCGGCGGCCAGCGCTTGCGCCTGTGCGATCGCGCCGCGCATACCCTCGGCACCGGGCGTGAGCACCAACTCGGCGCCGAAGCCGCGCAGCAGCTTGCGCCGCTCGATGCTCATCGTTTCGGGCATGGTGAGGATCAGGCGGTAGCCCTTGGCTGCTGCGACCATCGCCAAGCCGATGCCCGTGTTGCCGCTGGTTGGCTCGATGATCGTGGTCTTCCCTGGCGTAATCACACCGCGCTGCTCGGCATCCTCGATCATCGCCAAGCCGATACGATCCTTCACACTGCTAGCAGGGTTGAAGAACTCCAGTTTGGCTAGGACGGTTGCTTCGGTATCGTTGAGCTTGTTGATGCGCACCAAGGGGGTATTGCCAATCAGTTCGGTGATACTGCCGTAAATTCGTGACATAACATCCTCGTTGATTGTCTTATTCTTAGGTTTGTTTTTCAGGTTTCTATTGTACGTTCAGCGGCAAGGAACGTCAAGCTGTGCGAGACAAGCTAGTCCAATAGTTGGTGCGCAGTGTTGTATACAGAACCGTTCTAGTCTTCAGCGGGGTTGGTTAGCGATCTAGCTATCATTGAATATCGCAACGATAGTCTCCAAATACTTGCTCTTCTTCAAAGAGGCTAACATAGGAGACATGATAATTGAGGAGGTCGCTCCATACTGAGCTTTCTCGGCCTGCATAAAGATCGTGATGGGTATCAGTACCACTCCCGCTCCAAACATAGATTTCTTCTAACGCTCTCCTTTGTAGATAGCTTATATGTTATCTAGCATATCATAACCTTGATACAACTATCGAAAACGAATAGTTCAAGGTCGTGATATTGGTGATAGTATCACATTTGTGGGGAAACGCTTACTTCCCCTTGCGTTTGGTCTGCTTGGGCTTGAAGGACGATACGACCGAGACGGCGCGCCGCACCCCGACCACGAGCGCGACCACCACAGCGGCGACGCTGCCAAGCACACCCACCAACACGCCTGCGCCCCCTGCTATCGCCACCCGGCCTGTGGAGTGTTGACCACGCGGCAATGGTGCAACCGGAACAGGCTCAGGTTCCGGTTCTGGCTCAGATTCTGGTTCTGGCTCCGGCTTGGGTGCGCGGCTACCGAAACGCCGCGAATAGACCTCGGTGAACTGAGCGCCCAAAAACAGCACTTGGCTACTAAAATAGACCCACGCCATCAGCACTAGCACCGTGCCGATCGCCCCGTAGGCGCTGGCATAGCTGCTGCGACCGATGTAGATGCCCAACAGACGCTTGGCCACCTCCCAGATCACTGCGGTGAGCACTGCCCCAAGCCAAACATCGCGCCACTCCACTTTGGCATCGGGCAAGAAGCGGAACAGCAGCGCGAAGATGAGCGTACTCAGCAACAGCGTCAGGAACAAGCCCAACAGGTAGCCTACGTACCCACCAATGATCGGCAGATCGTTCAGCACCCCGAGCAACGCCTGCGACACGCCAGTGAGTGTGAGCGACACCAGCATAAGGAAGCCCACCGAGAGCACCATGCCAAACGAGAACAGCTTATTCTGCACCAGGTCGACGATGGTGCTGATGAAACTCGCGCCCTCCGGCTTGTCGGGAACATTCCAAATTTTGTTGAAACTCGAATCGAGCTGTTGAAACACACCAGATGCACCCACCAACAGCACAATCAGACCGATGCCCGTGGCTGTGCTGGCTTGATCTTTCAACACTTCGAGAATATCGCCGACAGTCTCGCTCAGTTGCGGGGAGAAGTTTTGGCTGATGACTTGGAGAATCTGCTCTTGGGCATCAATAGCGACCGGCCAATAGCCGAGCACGAAGCCCAAGCCTGCCAACAACAACAGCAAGAGCGGGAAGATCGAGAATGTGGCGTAGTAGGAGAGCGCTGCACCGAGCTGCCCAGCGTTGTTTTTTTGGAAGCATTGCCACGTTTCGAGTAGAAGGGGGAGAACATCTTTTTTGAGGTTCATTGATGCGCTCCAAATGCATACAAATGTGGAACTATTGAATTGGTGCAAGAATTATACCGCTATTGAATAAACAACCAGCGATGATGATCTCACTCTGTTTTGATCGCTTGAAACTATTGCGTTTTCGCGCAGATACTGGTAGAGTTAATTTGTTCAAAAGAGTCTATCCGCTCGTTCCCAAACGATATTCTTAATTGGCATTGATATGCCTGAAATCGCAAAAGGTTTGCCTTGAGATAGGCTCACCAATGGTGGTTTAGACCAGGAGAGACTGGTAGTGTGTGCCGCTGAGTTGGATACGAACGAACACGCCGTCGATGTTGACCAGGATCAAAAGGCCCGTAACGCTGAGGTTGATGTAAAAGCTGCACAGCGCGAGCAAATACAGCAAAGTGCAGCCGAAGAATCTAGCTCAGAGCTCGCACGCGAGGTGGGCGCTTCCTCACAGGCCGTGATACACACTGGTGGAGGCGGCGGCGATGGTCGTCCTCGTCGTCTATTGCTCATTGCACTGCAAGGCGCTTCTCCCGATTTGGTGCTGAATGCGTGGCGCAAAGAGTTGCGCACCTTCGATCTGCTGCTTGATCGCGGCGCATGGAGTCGACTGCTCGCGCCTCCCGCTACCGTCGGCCTGCCCAACTGGCTTAGCGTGTTTAGTGGCTTGGATGCCGGGCAACTGGGCGTGTACGGTCAGCATCGCCGTGTGAATCATAGCTATACGCAGCCCGTTGTGGTCGATAACCGTATGGTGCGTGATCCCCGCATTTGGGATCTGCTAGGCGTGAACAACAAGCTGATCGGTGTGATCGGCGCGCCCGCCACGACGCCCGCCCCAACTGTGCATGGCTACCTGATCGGCGATACACCCCTTTCGGATGGCGCTCCCTCGACGTTCCCTGGGAAACTGGCTCAACAGGTGCACACGTGGTTGGGCGATACGTCGCTTTCACCCGGTGTGCCCGCGCAGTTTTTGCCCAGCGATACGCAGGAGCTCGATCGTGCCATTCAGCAGGTGTATACTCGCGCCGAACAACAGTTTATGCTGGCACGCCGCCTGTTGGCCCGCGATAGCTACGACTGTTTTGTGGTGGCGATCGATGGCATTGCCACGATCCAGCGCTTGCTGTGGGATTCGTTCGATAGCAGCCACCCCCGCTACACCGAGGAGCATCCATTCGCAGGCACGATCGGCTCGTTCTACCGCTTCGTCGATGATCAACTGTTCGAGTTGCTGGAGTTGGTCGATGACGACACGATCGTCGCGGTTGTGTCGCCGGGCGGCGTGCGGTCGTTGTTGGGCGAGTTTGCGCTGAACGAGTGGTTGATCGAGCAGGGCGATCTGGTCCTTCACACACCTCCGCAACAGCCTGGCGAACTGGCTCTAGCGTCGGTCGATTGGGCGCGCACGCGCGCTTGGGCCGACGATAACGGCGCGATCTATCTGAATGTGGCTGGTCGCGAGCCGCAGGGCACGATCGCGCAGGAACAGGTTGAGCAGGTGCGCCGCGAGTTGATCGAGCGGTTGCAGGGGCTGACCGACCCCACTGGTGAGCGTGTGCTGCAGGTGCAGCGCCCCGAGTTGCTGTTCCCTAGCCTGCAAGGCGTTGCGCCCGATCTGTTGGTGGCGTATAATCGGCCCGGCTGGCGCGTTACAGCGCAGGTGGGGCGCGGCGACGTGTGGTGCGATGCGCGCTCCGTGCAGATGGATGCAGCTGTAGAGACGCCGTATGGCTTTATGGTGCTCTATGATCCGCATAACCTTGGTGGTGGGCGCCAACTCGACGATGCGATGCTGGCCGATGTGGTGCCAACCTTGTTGACCTTGCTTGGGCACAACATCCCGGCGCGTCTGCGTGGCCGCGTGATGGTTGGTGTGTGATATACTAGCGTGGCGTATTTGGCTTTCTGGAGAGATCTATCTGAGAAGTTGTCGCTTCCAAAAATGACAGCTTGTTTACAGTTCCCCCTAAGTGCTATTCACGAGGCTATTCCTGCTTGCGGTAATGTTCGGCGTATGCTAGGCTACTGAGCGGCGTTGCAAGGAACGGTGAAGTTCCTTCTCGGCGGCTTATTTGTGCGTTTTATCAGTGTTTCGAATAGTTCATAGCTGCAATCGCGTTGTTGTTGAACAAGGTTTTCTGATGATGCCAACATGTGAAGGGGGCAAATAATGCAAGCCCTACCAGCCCTGCCTACCTTATCGGAAGAAGACCTCATCAAATATTTTGGCGACGACAGCGATGGCATACGGCGCTATCGGTTGGTGCACGCGGTGTTGCATGAGGAGATGACTCAGCGTGAGGCCGCTGAACTGCACCAACTTTCCGAGCGTACTGTGCGTAACGTGTTGCATAGCTACGCCGAAGGTGGTCTAGAGGCGCTACGCTCGCGGCGTGGTGGTCGGCAACGCAAAGAATCGCCAGCCGAGCAAGCGTTGATCGCTGCAATGGCTCAGGAGCCAAATGCCGGCGGCGATCGGCTATGGCATTTGGCGCAAGAGTTACTGGGCGAACAGGGCGCATCGCTCAGCCGTCGCACTGCCTACCGTATTCTGGCGCGGCTCCGTAATGCGGAGGAGCAAGAGCAGGAGGAGGACGACGACGACGCGCCGGATAGCTTGCGCGGGCTGTTGCGCTCGGCGCTGCCGCTCCTGGCCGAAGATCCCCCGCTGCAGTTGGGCGAGAGCGAATTAGCTCGGCACTTGATCCCCGATGAAGAAGAGCCCCTGATGCGTGGTGTGCTGTTGCAGCAAGCCATTCGTGATGCGCTCGACCAGTTGCGCCCACCCGGTGCGGTGTCGGTGGTGGATCGTAGTTGGTGGCCCTACCTGATCTGCACTGGCGAGTACGAGGCAGGCCAGCGCCGCGCCGATCTGGAGGAAGATCTGGCGCTCAGTGCGAGCACCTACAGCCGCGCGAAACGCCAGGGTATCAACACGATCTGCGCTCTGCTGCCCCAAATCATCAGCGAACGGCTCGAAGCTCCGCTCGCCTTGGCGAGCCAACGCCTGCCCCGCACACCCGGATTCGTCGGGCGGCGCGATGAGGAAGCCTACTACGCCTGGCGGCTCCAGAACGAGGGGATTGCACATATCTGGGGATTGCCTGGCAGCGGCAAGACGGCGCTCGCCGCTGAACTCGCCGCTGAGGGCGCACGCTACGGCCAGACGATCCTCTGGCATATCTGCAACGCTGGCCCCGATGCCACCCAAATCGGCATTATCCGTGGCCTCGCCAAGGCGCTGGCCGCGCATGGCGACGAACTGCTCTGGCAGACGATGCGCTCGACGCCACCCGAGGAGTACGAGCCACGCGAGTTGTTGGCGCTGCTCTACGACCGCTTGCTGGCGCGTCCGGCGGTGGTGGTGCTCGATGATGTGCATCGGGTGGACCACGATGAGGCCGAGTTGTTGTTCGACACGCTGGCCGAGCTTGTGGTGAGCAATGCGACCCGCCTGCTGCTGGTGGGCCGCCGCCAGATCGAATCGCTGAACGAGCCGCCGTTGTTGGGCTTGAGCGAGCAAGATGCGCGCTTGCTGTGGGTGGGCGCGCCGACCCTGCCGCCCGATCAATGGTGGTCGCTCTACGATGCGACGGGTGGCCTTCCTGCGCTGTTGCAAATGGTGGTGGCGCTGTACCGCCGCTCCGGCGATCTGGTGAACCCGCAGGATTGGGCCGACGAGGTCGAGACGTGGACCAACGAGGCGATTTGGCAGCGCCTGAGCGCCGATGAGCAACGCCTAACGGCAGCAGCCTACGCGCTCTACCCGCGCCCGTGGGCCATGCAGGCCGCGCAGGTGTGCGAGGCGCTCGGTATTCCGCTTGCCACGTTTAGTACGTTGCGCCGTCGGGCAGTGCTGATCGTGAATCGCTCGGCGGTGGCCTGCTTCGGCGCGCTGCGTTTGGCGGCGGCTGCGCTGTTGCGCGAGGATGTTGCGCTGCGCGAGCAGGTGGCGGCGTTGGCACTGAGTTTCGATGAGCAGGTGCGCGACGCGCCGCAGCCCGAGCCGGTCGCTCCAACGGTGCAGGGGCCGATCCTGGATCAGGCCGCTCTGTTGGCGCGGGTTCGTGAGGTGCTCCAAAACAGTGCCAATTACCTGCACGGCCAGAGCGACGATCCGCTGGCCCATCAACTTGCGGCTGAGTTGGAGTTGCTGCAGCAGGCGTTGCGCGATCCGCTGAACGCCCCCGCCCCACTGGTGCGTATGCTTGGGCAAAACCCTCACGAATCGTAACGGAAACACGAAGTTGAAGCCCACGAGGCGCAGGTATTGGACGCATGGCTCAGGCCATGCGTTCAGTGTTTCATCACCCTGTTTGTCATTGTTCGCACGCACCCAACGGCGCGGAACATGCTACAATCACACCACGCAACACATCGTTGCGTGTGCGATGAGACTATGGTGTCGTTATGCAGAAAAGCGCTCAGACTATTCCGCTGTTTGATGGGTATATTTTTGATCTGGATGGGACCGTGTATTTGGGCGAGGCGTTGTTGCCTGGGGCTGGGGAGACGATTCAGCGGTTGCGGGCGTTGGGCCGCCGCGTGGTGTTTTTGTCGAACAATCCGACGCACACCCGCGAGCAGTACGTGAAGCGCCTGGAGCGGTTGGGCCTGCCCACACCCGCGCACGAGATCATCAACTCGGCGATTGTGCTGGTGCAGTGGCTGCTGCGCGAGGCGCCCGGGAGCAAGGTGTTTGTGGTGGGCGAGCAGCCCTTGAAGGACGAGTTGACGGCGGCGGGCTTTCAATTGACCGAGCGAGCCGGCGAGATCGAGTTTGTGATCGCGTCGTTCGACCGCACCTTCGAGTACCGCAAACTGCAGATCGCGTTCGATGCGATTCGGGCGGGGGCGCGCCTGATCGCCACCAATGCCGATCGCTATTGCCCGGTGCCCGGTGGCGGCGAACCAGATGCTGCGGCGATCATCGCCGCCATCGAGGCGTGTACCAATACCAAGATCGAGGTGGTGGTCGGCAAGCCATCACCGATTATGGCGCAGGCGGTGGCCGAGATCATTCAGTTGCCCTTGGAGCGCTGTCTGATGACGGGCGACCGCTTGGAGACCGATATTGCGATGGGCAACGCCGCCGGAATGGCGACGGCGTTGACGTTGACTGGCGCATCGACGCGCGAGATGATCGAGACATTGGGCATTCAACCAACCTATGTGATCGAAGGGCTGTATCAGCTCGTCGAGGGAGTTTGAGCTGTGACAGTCGATTTAGAAGTCTTTAAGCAGCAAGCTGCTGAACGTGCACTCGACCTGATTGAGAGTGGTATGGTGGTGGGCCTCGGCACTGGTTCCACCGCGAAGCATATGTTGAAAGGCTTGGCGGCCCGCTTGCGCGATGGCCGATTGCGCGACATCGTGGGTGTGCCGACATCGATTGCGGCGGGAACGCTGGCGCGCGAGTTGGGCATTCCGCTGGCGACGCTAGAGCAGCATTCGAAGCTGGATATTGCGCTCGATGGTGCCGATGAGATCGATCCGAAGCTGAATCTGATCAAGGGCCTGGGTGGCGCGCTGTTGTACGAGAAGATCGTGGAGACCTGCACGGATCGTCTGATCATTATGGCCGATGAGACGAAGATCGTGAAGCAGTTGGGCACGCGCTCGCCGTTGCCGGTGGAGGTGATCCCGCTCAGCTTGCCGTTGGTGACTCGCCGCCTGCGCGATGTGGGTTGTGAGCCGGTGTTACGGATGGGCGCGGATCAGCAGCCCTACCGCACCGATGAGAACAATTATATCCTCGATTGTCATTTCTCAGCCATCGAGAATCCAGAGGCGACCGGGGCCGCGATCAAGGCGATTCCGGGTGTGGTTGAGCATGGCCTGTTCCTGGGCATGGCGGTGATGGCGTTTGTGGCGGGCGCGCAGGGTGTGCAGGTGTTGCGTGCCTCGTAGTTGCGATGGGTACTCGTTCTTGGTAGAATCTAGAATCGATGTAGGAAAAAGCGGTGGTGCATGAGAGAAACTTCAACACGATGACAAAAACCGTGGATGTTGCACAGCCCAAAACAACTGTCGATGTTGAGTATGTGGTCGTCAGCGATGAGGAGCTAGAACGACTCTACCGCGTGATCATCCAAAACGATGATGTGACGCCGATGGAGTTTGTCGTGCTGATTCTGCTGACGATCTTCGAGCTTGAGATCGACAAGGCCTACCATGTGATGCTGGAGGCACACAATACCGGCGGAGCGCTGGTGTGCGTGTTGCCGTTTGAGGAGGCGAAACAGCGCGTGTACGATGCGCAGAGCCGTGCGCGCGAGGCTGGATACCCTTTGAGTTTCTACCTCGAACCCGACGCGTAATCGCCCGAAATGTCCGAAAAGCCGACGATCAGCGGGCTGATCGTCGGCTTTTTGTGTGTTCCCTGCGTCTCTGCCCCAAGCGTTACGGCTGGTAGTTAAACACCTGAATGCCTTTGCCAAGCGTGGCAAGAGAGACCTTACCGTTCTGGGCGGCGACTCTATTGGGCCTCCAACTGGCATTCCAACCGATGACGAAGGTGGGTTTGCTGGGATTGCTCACGTTGATCACACGCAGCGGCATGCTAACGACATCGCTCAGGAAGGCGGGGTTATTCTCTACAGCAAAGATGGTTCGACTTTGGTGAGGTCATTGCTATCGTTCGGAGATAACTATGTGGCACTCATGTTGATGAGTGTAACTAGGTTTAAATGAATGATCAAGTGTATAAGTGTAAAATTTCTCTTGTTAATTACGTTTTTTGTTGTGTTTGAGGAATGAAAATTGGTTAATAAATGGTTGGAAATTCATGTGATGATGCTTGTTGCGTAATTGGTGGATGTTTGGTACAACAAGGCGATCCTGATGTTTGATGAGGATTGGTATGCCGCCCTACGATGCCGATGATCAGCGGGATATGTATGCTATGTTGCCCGGCGTGCCGGATGACGCGCCGCCTGAGCCTGCGCCTGCGCCGCAGACTGCGCTGCTCGCGGTGGATCTAGGCTTGCGCACTGGTTTAGCGGGTTATGGTGGCGATGGGCGGCTGCTGTGGTACCGTTCGCACAACTTCGGGAGTGCGCAGCGCTTGAAGCGTGGTGCTGCATTTCTGCTCGACGAGCACGCTGCGCTGGCGTGGCTGTACATCGAGGGCGGTGGGGCGTTGCTGTTGCCATGGGAGCGCGAGGCGCAACGGCGCGGTATCGCGTTGCGGGCGCTCTCCGCCGAGCGTTGGCGCGCTGATCTGCTGTATGCCCGCGAGCAGCGCAACGGCCATCAAGCGAAGGCGCAGGCCGATACGCTGGCCCGCCGCGTGATCGCGTGGTCGGGTGCGGCGCGCCCCACGTCGCTGCGCCACGATGCCGCCGAGGCGATTCTGCTGGGTTTGTGGGCGGTGGTGGATTGCGGCTTGCTCCCCGATTATCCCCGCGAACTTCGCCAACGATAAGCTATTCCCGAGTACGGCCATGATGGTTGGGCCAGGGCGTTGATGTGCCCCGAGACACGCCAGTGCGCCGCTCGGATTGGCCCGCTTGTTGCGCTACGACGGTGCTCGCGTGAATCGGACGGGCTTTTCTTCAAACCAAATGACCAACTGCGGCTTTGTGGTCAGAATGTGGAGTTGAGGGTGCAGTACGTAGAGCGACGTGCTGCACCCTCGTTGCGTTAGTCTTTTTCGTTGCTGAGGCCCAGGATCTCGCGGGCGGCGGCCACCACGAACAGCGATCCGGTCACGCAGATGAGCGCGTCGGGGCTGGCGAGCCTGCGGGCCTGCGCGATCGCTTCGGGCACGTCGGCCTCGGTGAGCAGCGGCGTCTCGGGCGTGCGCAGCAGTGGGCGGGCTCTTTCGGCCAGCGCGTCGAGGTCCACCCAGGCGCGCGGGTGCCACGAGCGCGTCAGCACTAGTGCGTCGGCGGCGGGCACGAGTTCGTTCAGGATGCGGGCGATGTCTTTGTCTTGCGAGGTGCCGAGCACGAGCACGAGTTTGCGTCCGGGGTAGGCTTCGCGCAGCGATTGCAGCAGTTTGTGCGCGGAGTCGCCGTTGTGCGCGCCGTCGAGTACGAAGGTTGGCGTGCCAGGCACCACTTCCATTCGACCGGGCCATTGCGCGTTGGCGAGCCCTTCGCCGATCGCTTGGTCGGTGATTGGCAGTCCTTGGTCGCGCAGCAGCAGGGCCGCGCCGGTGGCGAGGCGGGCGTTTTCGTGCTGGAAGACGCCTTGGAGCGCGGTGGCGGTTGGGCCGTGGTATCGCTCGAACGGGTCGAACAGGGTCGGCAATTGCGTGTTGGGCGGGAACTCCGGCAGCGTTTGCTGATTGGGCGCGCAGGCCACCCACAGCGGTGTGCCAACCTCGTTCGCCGTCTGCACGATGGCGGCGAGCGCTTCGGGGTGCTGCGCGCTGACGATGGCTGGTACGCCTGGCTTGAAGATGCCCGCTTTGTCGCTGGCGATTTGGGTGAGTGTGTTGCCCAAGATGTGCATGTGGTCGTAGCTGATCGAGGTGATGATCGAGAGCAGCGGTGTGATGGCGTTCGCGCTATCGTAGCGCCCGCCCAAGCCCACCTCGATGATCGCGAGATCGACGTTGCGCTCGGCGAAGGTGCGCAGCGCGATGATGAATCCTAACTCGAACACGGTGGGGTTGCCGTACTGTTCGGTGTCGAAGGCGGCGATCTGCGGTTGGATGGCGTTCACCTGCGCCACGAGATCGGCTTGGCTGATCAGTTGGCGGTTGACTTGGATGCGTTCGCGGTACGAATGCAGGTGCGGTGAACTCCACAAGCCAGTGCGCAACCCGCTGGAGCGCACGATCGATTCGAGCATCGAGGCGGTGGAGCCTTTGCCCTTGGTCCCGGCGATCACGACGCTCGGGAAGGAGCGCTGCGGCTCGCCGAACGCGCGCAGCAGTGCGAAGGTGCGCGGTAAATTCAACTCGGCCGGGCGCTTCGGCATGTTGCGCTCGGTGTCGAGGAATGAGTACAGGTAATCTAGGGCTTCCTGATAGGTGTGTACTTGCATCAATGGCCTGTGTGTAGGGCGAATCCTGGCGGCATGATACCACTAATGTCGCGGCTGTATGGTTAGCGGCGGCGGGCGAGCATGGCGCGACGCAGGCCAGTGAACACGTTGCTGAGTTTTTGCGCCAGCCATTCTGGCTCGGGATGCTTCAGGATGGGCCACGGCTCCAGCGAGAGTTCGCTTAGCACCTGATTGGCGGCGATCATGCCTGTGGTGGTGGCGCGCTCCAGGTACATCGCTGGATTCGCGTCGGTGATCCAATCGCCGCAGGCCACCATGTTGGGCCAGGGAGTTTGGATGGAGAGCGAGTGCGCTGGGTCGCTCGGGGTGAACAGGGTGTGAGTGGCTTCGTTGCGCAGCGCGACGGTGTGCAGCAGCGAGCCGCGCAGTTCGGGGAAACTGCGGTAGGTGTCGTGGACGATCCGCGTCAGGATCGCGGCGTCGGGTTGGGCGAGCGTTTCGGGCGGGCCGTAGATGTGTGCTTCGAGCACGCTGCCGCCGGTGGCTTGGTGCCAGGCGCGGTAGGCGGGCTGAATCTGCTCCAGCCAGAAGAAGTTGTCGGCCAGCATGTCGCCCGTGCAGATGCCCGAAGCAGCGATGTTGCGCGGCGTCTGCTTGAACCAGATGCGGGCGATCAGGGTGGGCACGCCGGTTGGGAAGCGCAGGGTGGCTGCGCGCTCGGCAGTCGCGGGGCTGTTGGTCAGCAGTCGGCGGGCGGCGGGCGCATCGAGCGCCAATACGATCCGGTCGGCGCTGAGCGTGTGGGTCTGCCCGTCGGCGTCGGTGGCGGTGACCTGCCAGCGCTCGTCGCTGCGGTCGAGTTGTTCGGCGCGCCAGCCCAGACGTATCTCGGCCCCCAGGTCGCGTGCGGTCTTGGCCAGCGGCTCCGTGATGCATTCGCCGCCTGTGCCGGGCAGGTAGCCGAACTCCCAGGCGTCGCGCCGCAGCAGCGTGTAGAAGCGCAAAAAGGCGATGAACCCCGCCACGGGCGCCGATTCGGGGTGGGCGGCCAGGGCGTTGCGGGCTAGTCCAGCGAACAGCTCGCGTATGGTCGGCGTCCAGCCGTGCGTGAAGTCGGCCAGGCTCATGCCGTCGAGCGCTTTGCCCTCGGCCAGCGGGTCGATCGCCATGGCTGAGAAGAGCGTGCCTTCCACGCGGGCCAGCGAGAGGAAATCCCAGATCGAGAGCATGCCGAGCAGCCGTGGCCGCAGCAGCAGTTGCAGGTAGTGGAACGGCGCGGGCACCACGCTGTTGCGGATGGCGCTGCCGATCCCGGCCTTGTACACTTTGTCGCCACGGCCCAGAATCCAGGTCTCCTCTCGTGAGGGCACCAGTTCGGGCATGATGTTGTGGCGTTTCAGTAGCGCTTTGAGGTTGACATAGGGCGACCAGATGCCGTGCATGCCGTGTTCGCCCGGGAAGGCCCAGCGTTGGCCGTTGCTATCGGTGAGTTCGACGGTGGGGCCGCCGCGCAAGCGCCCACCCACAAACTGCGGGTCGGCTTCGAGCACGAGCGGCTGCAGGCCACGCCCCGCAAGCTGTGTGGCGGCGGTTAGGCCAGCTACGCCGCCGCCGATGATGATGATGCTTGTCATAAGTGTTGCTGCTTGTTCGGGGTGAGTGCGACGCCTGCACTCACGCTGCCGCTATGATACCACGTTCGTTTGGCTGGGCACGATGGGATCGAGGAATGGCTGCACCATCCGCTCGCTGATTTCCCACAGTCGTCGGGCCAGGTTGGGGTCTGTGCCCTGCGCGCTGGGTTTCACCGCTTTGCAATCGATGAAGTACTGGCCATTGCTCTGGTTCACCTGCGGCGATGAGGCCAGGTAGACGATCGTCTCCGCGCCCTTCTCGGGGCTGCGCCCGAAGCGCTTGGTCATCGCCAGGTAGAGGCGCATCCACCAGCGTGTGTCGGTGGTGGCGAACCCGGTGTTCACCATGCCCGGGTGTAGTGCATTGGCCGTGACGCCGCTGCCCGCGAGGCGCTTGGCCAGTTCGGTGGTGAACAGCACGTTGGCGAGTTTGCTCTGGCCGTAGATGCGCATCGGCGCGTATGTTTGGCTATCGTTTTGCAGATCATCGAGGTTCAGCCGCACGGCGCGGTGCAGGTCCGAGGAGACGTTAATGATGCGGGCCGGAGCGCTGGCCTTGAGCGTATCCAGCAGCAGATTGGTGAGCAGGAAGTACGCCAGGTGGTTCAGCGCGAAGGTCATCTCGTAGCCATCGACGGTGATCTGGCGTTTGGGGATGAGCGCTCCGGCATTGTTGATCAGCACGTGCAACTGATCATAGCGCTGCCGGAAGTCGAGCGCGAGTTGGCGTACCTGCGTCAACGAGGAGAGATCGGCTTGCAGCGATTCGACGTTGGGGTTGTTGCTGGCGCTGCGCAACTCTGCGACCGTCTGGGCGGTTTTGACGGGATCGCGCCCCACGATCACAACCCGCCCGCCCATGCGGGCGAGCGCCAAGGCGGCGCTTTTGCCAATCCCATTGGTGCCACCAGTGATCAGGCATATTCGGCCTTGAAGCTCGCTCATAACTCGTTCCAATCTGTGTTATGCAACAATTCCTTCGAACGGTAGTCGATCGCCACGGGTGGTTGGCTGCGAGATCACGAGAAATTCGACATCGCTATCGCTCTCGTTGCGGATTTGATGCGGTGTGCCGGGCGGGATCTCGATGCCCTGCTGCGGCAGCAACGTGTGAACTGTGCCCGCCAACTCCATCACCGCGCTGCCCGACAGGATGAAGAAGAACTGGCGGGCCTGCTGATGCAGGTGGCGCTGCTCGGCGGTGCCGGGCGGCATGCGCTCGTGGATCACGCTGAGGCCAGTCTGATCGACCAGGCGCCAGCCATCGCAGCCCTGGCCCCACGTGTAATGTTCGGCGGTCTCTTTGCTGATCATCATCAGGCTCCCTCGTTGCTCGCGGGATGCGCGTTAACTACGCACGTGTCCATCGCCCTCGACCACCCACTTGTACGATGTGAGCTCCTTCAGGGCCATTGGGCCGCGCACGTGCAGCTTCTGCGTGCTCACCGCCACCTCGGCGCCCAAGCCGAGTTGACCGCCATCGTTGAAGCGGGTCGAGGCGTTCACGAACACCGCCGCCGAATCGACCGACGAGACGAACGCCTCAGCTGTGGCCTTGTCCTCGGTGATGATCGCGTCGGAGTGATCGCCGAACTTGGCGATATGATCGAGCGCTTCGTCGAGGCTATCGACCACGCGGATCGAGAGGATAAGCGCCATAAACTCGGTGCCGAAGTCGTTCTCGCTGGCGGCCACCACGTTCGTCCCCTCGATGCCCGCTTGGTTCAAGATCGCGAGCGAGTCCGCGTCGCAGCGCAGTTCGACATTGTGCGAGAGCAGGTCGCGGGCGACATCGGGCAGGATGTCGGCGGCCACGCTGCGGTGGATCAACAGCGTGTCGAGCGCGTTGCAGACGCTTGGGCGCTGCACTTTGGCGTTGCGCACGATCGGCACCACCTTGTTGGGATCGGCGGCGCTATCGACATACACGTGGCAGACGCCGATGCCGCCTGTGATCACGGGCATAGTGGCGTTTTCGCGGCAGAAGTTGTGCAACGCGCCGCCGCCGCGAGGGATGATCACATCCACGTATTTGTCGAGTTTGAGCAGCTGCTGCACCAGCGCCCGATCGGGGTTATCGATCACCTGGATGGCGTCGGCGGGCAGGCCAGTCTGCTCCAAAGCATCGCCGATCACCTGGGTGAGCGCCACGCAGGAGTTGGTGATCTCTTTGCCGCCGCGCAAAATCGCCGCATTGCCCGATTTGATGCAGAGCGTCGCGATGTCGATCGTCACATTTGGGCGGGCCTCGTAGATCACGCCGACCACACCCAGCGGCACGTGTCGCTTATGGACGCGCAGACCGTTGGGCAGCACGTTGTGATCGAACTGAACGCCGACCGGATCGGGCAGTTGGGCCACGCTGCGGGCGTCGGAGGCGATGCTCGCGAGGCGCTCGGGAGTGAGCAGCATACGGTCGAGCAGGGCGGCGGAGAGTCCGGCATCGCGACCGCGTTCAAGATCGATGGCGTTTGCGGCAAGAATAGCGGCTTGATTGGCACGCAGCGCATCGGCGATCGCGTGAAGAGCTTGGTTTTTGCGCTCGGTCGAGACGAGCGCCATTGTGCGGGCGGCGCGGCGTGCGCGCTGGCCCATCGCAGTAAGATCGAGCATGATCTGCCTTTCGCGTACACAAAACCGCAATGCTGCGGAATGATAAGAAACAGATACGCCAAATATGGGCGTTCACAACAAACGGGGCGAGGGCAACAGGAAACGCGGCCTGTCGTCGCCGACAGCGCCGTGCCGCCCATTGCGCTCGCCCCGCTCGGGTACGAATTGCTATGGGCGGCTTATCGAGGCGAGGATGCTCCTTCGCTCTGGGACGGCTTGCGCAGATCGATCATATGGCTGAACAGCTTGCCGGTCTCCACGATCGTGACGGGCGCGCCAGTGGCCTCCTCAACCTGCGCGATCAACTCACGAACCTTCGGCGTCAACTGATCGGCGCTAGTGGCACCAGTCACCTCGGGGTCGTAGTGATCGCAGAAGGTCAACGCGATCTCGGTTGGGCCGTTGAGCATCGCGGCGTAGCGCAGCATCTCCCAAGGGATCTCGGCAGATTTGCGGCGCAAGCGCCCCGTCACCACGCCGTACTCTGCGATGCCACGGCGTTTGATCTCCTCGGGATCGAGCTCGCCCGGCATCGGGCCAGCGCCCACGCGCGAGGGCACCGCCTTCACCACCATCACCGCGCCGCTCATGTAGCGCCAGTTCAGGCCCACATCGTCCATCGCGGCGGCGACCGTGCAGTTGCCCGAGGTCACATACGGGTAATCGGGCGAGAGGGCCAGCGACAGGTAGGTGCCCTGCGAGCACTCGATCACGACGTTGCCCTCGCGAGCAGCATCATTGGCGATCTGCGCCACATCGGCGAGGTACGGCTGAAGTTCGGGGATATCCTTGGCCTGCTGGGCCTGGCGCAGCACAAAGTCGGCGTGGGCCATACCAGAACCGCTCTTGGTCGAGCCAACCGTCTGCGACAAGTGTTGGCTGCCCTGTTCGCGGGCGATATGATCCTCGGTGATGATCGGGCAGCGGTAATCGACCTTCACGCGCTTGTCGAGCTCGTAGGAATCGACCTCGCGGCGGAAGATGCGCGGGTCGAGCGCGACGCCCGAACCGACCGCGACCGACGTCTTGGGGTTCAGGAAGCCCAACGGGAGTTGTCGGGTGCGGATCGAGTCGGTCTCCGACAAATAGATACTATGACCAGCATTCGTGCCGATACCTGCGCGGAAGCACCAACTTGCCTGCTCGCGGTTCGACAAGAACGCAGCCACCTTGCCCTTGCCCGAATCGCCCCAGAGAGCATCCACAACGACAATTGCGCCCATGATGAATCTATCCTTCCTTGATGGTGTATGAGTGTTCGTAAACGAATATGAATAGCACCTGTGCGATGACGTGCGCTAGATCAGCACCATATCATCGCGATGGACAATTTCTGGTCCGTAATCGTAGCCAAGCGTATCTGCGATCTGACTTGAACGCAGCCCTTTGATCAGTGCCAGCTCACGGGCGTTGTACTGGGCGAGGCCGCGCGCGATCTCGCGGCCCGTGCTGCTGTAGATGCGCACCGTTTGGCCGCGTTCGAACTCGCCCTCAACCCCGATGACACCCGCAGGCAACAGGCTTTTGCCTCCTTGGGTGAGTGCTTGTGCCGCGCCAGCATCGGCGATAATCCGGCTGTGCAGCACCGTTTCGGCCAGTACCCAGCGTTTTCGGCTCTCGATGTGGCTGGCCACGGCGGGGAAGCGCGTGCCAAGCGCCTCGCCTTGCAGCACCCGCCTGATCACCTCGCGTTCGTCACCCGAGGCGATCACCACCGACGTGCCACCGTGCGTGGCCAAATCGGCAGCTTGGATCTTGGTGCGCATCCCACCCGTGCCGCGCGCATTGCTGCCGCCCGCCAGTGCGTAGATTTCGTCGTTGATCTCGCGCACTTCGGGGATCAGGCGAGCATTGGGGTCGCGGCGTGGGTCGGCGGTATACAGTCCATCGATATCGCTGAGTATCAACAGCAGGTCAGCATCGACCAAGTTGGCCACCAGGGCCGAGAGGTTGTCGTTATCGCCAACGCGTATCTCATCGACGGCCACCACATCGTTTTCGTTGATGATCGGCAGCACGTCGTGCGCGAGGCACGCCAGCAAGGTGTTACGGGCGTTAAGGTAGCGATGGCGGTCGCGCAGATCAGCGCGCGTTAGAAGCGTTTGAGCTACCGGGATGCTATACAAATCGAAAATCTGCTCGTAGAGATGCATCAGACGGCTCTGGCCCACGGCGGCCAGCAGCTGTTTGAGGGGCATATCACGGCGGCGCGGCGGGAAGTGGAGGCGTTCGCGCCCGGCGGCGACTGCACCTGAACTTACCAGTACCACTTGAACACCGTTGGAACGGGCCTCGGCGATCTGGCGGGCGAGTTCGACCAAACGCGGGCGGTGAAGGTGGTCGGTTCCAGCAGTTAGCACATTGGTGCCGAGTTTGATGACCAAACGTTGCAGGGTCTCGTTGGTCGCAGGAAGATTGTGTGTCATGCTCTGAACGATTGGCGCAGGCGAGCGAGTGAGCGGGCGCGGTTGCACCCGCTCTCCCACTCATCGCTCAGTCGCTCACATTTACGGCACCATCCGATAACCAATGCCCCATTCGGTGAGGAGCAGTTTCGGGTCGCGCGGATCTTGTTCAAGTTTGCGGCGCAGATGCCAGATATACACCTTCAGATAATCGTTATCCTTGGTGTACTCTTGGCCCCATACGCCACGCAGGAGGGTCTCGTGTTCGAGCACCTTGCCCGCGTTTTCGGCCAGCATCACCAGCAGATCGTACTCGGTTGGTGTGAGATCGACTGGTTCGTTGCGCACCAGCACCTCACGCTTCTGCTTGTCGATGCAGATCTCGTTTCTGCCCGCGGTGACTGGGCGGTTGGGCGAAGGCACACGGCGCAGCAGCGCACGCACGCGAGCCATCAACTCGTCCATATTGAACGGCTTGAGCAGATAGTCGTCGGCGCCGCTGTTAAGCCCGTTCACGATGTCCTGGCTTTGTACACGTGCTGTCAACATCAGCACGGGCACTTGGGAGAACTCGCGAAGTTTCTTGCACGTCTCCCATCCGTCCATTTCGGGCATCATGACATCAAGGATGACCAGATCGGGTTGTTGTTCGCGCACAGCTTCGAGGCCAAGCAAGCCATTTTCAGCTTGAATAACTGCAAAGCCCTCGTGCTCAAGGTTGATCCGCACTAAGTCGCGCAGACCTGGCTCGTCATCTACGATTAAAATTTTGCGCTGATCCATGCGCGTTTGCTCCCTTTCAACGAAGTGCCGATGCCGCTTGCTGTAGTTTCAGGAACAAAATCTCGACTTCCTCGGCGGTAACCGTACTCGGGCGCACGTAGCGGATCGTGCCGCTTGGATCGATGAAGAAGGTGGTTGGGATGGGATAGATCTGGAACGCTCGCGCCACCTCACCATCGACATCAAGAGCAATTGGGTAGGTGACGTTGTACTGATCGATAAACGCTTGTACATCCGCAATACCAGCATCGCCTGCGCGCTCTTGATTACGCAGATCGACGCCGATAATCATCAACCCCTGATCAGCCAACTTTTCGTACATTGCCTGAAGTGCAGGTGTCTCCTCCTTACAAGGTTCACACCACGTGCCCCAGAAGTTGATCAGCACCACTTTGCCACGATAATCTTGTAAGCGTACTTCTCGGCCATCTAATCCCGGCAATGTGAAATCGGGGGCTGGTCGGTTTAACTCACCAACTGGCGGAAGTGGTTGTTCAGCACCTTGTCCAGAAAGGAACCAGACGATCCCAATCACGAATAGGCCAATGACTGCACCGCCGAGTGCAGTGAGTATCTCACGTTTGCTAAGCCCTTTTGAACGTTGCGCGGTCGGAGCCTTCGGCTTCGTCAGGCTCTGATCGTAGCTCGCACGTTGTACAGGGTCTGAGAGCGTTGCATACGCTGTTTCCAGCAATTCGATCCGTTCTTCTGCCGTCTGTCGCAACTCGGGCGCCATATCGGCAAGTCGTTCGAGATCGTAACGCTCGCGTTGTCGTTGATAGGCTGTATGGATCTCATCGACGGAGGCCGTCGGCGAAACCTCAAGGATTGAGTAATAGCTAGCCATAATGGTGATTGTCTAATTTAGTATAACGAGCGCAAATACTATTTTAACACATACCTGCCCAGATGTTGCAGCGAATTTTAACAATTTGCTCGCAATGATTCGTTTGTGTATCCTTGAATACATGCACACGTTAGGCGATTGCAACATTCCCCAACGGCCATGGTTGCCCATGCCCCCTGAGTGTACCAGATCATCCCGCGTCGAGTAATCAACAAAAAGTAGCATACCGTAGCCCAGAACGGATGGTATAACACACAATATATTCCTGGTAACGGATATATCTTATATGTTAGTAATCGTTCGGCTGAGGTGGCACGCGACGTTTTCTGACGATTGCTCGTATACTTCCTAGTTGACTTTGTGAAGGCAAACGCTCCTGGGCAAGCAGGGCGGTGGAGGTTTTGAATGAAATATCTCTTTCTCATCGTCTTTGGTGGTGTATTCATTGTGGCGGGGGTGTTGATCGCAACGCTCGCCGCGGGATCGGCTCGGGCGGAGGCGGCTCGGGTGGAGGCCTTACCGTCGCTTACGGCGCAGACGCTTCAGCAGCAGCCGGAAGGTGCAGAGGTGGCGGTGGAAGGGCTTGTGAGCAGCAGAAATCCGGTGGTGTTCCGCGATTTTGTGGCCTATGTTGGTGAGGAATACCGCGGCAAGCGCGATAATCGCGAGCGCTGGGTAGAGTTTGAGCGCAACTTGCCCCGCTTGCAGATCGAGACAACTGATGGCATCGTGCAGTTCGCAAATGAGGATTATCTGCTCACTGGCCAATTGCCATCTTGGCAAGACTCGAACGTTTTAAGCTGGAACGGCTTCACAGGAACGGGCACCAAGCGCTACGAAGGGCTATCCGTCGATGATACCGTGACCGTGCTTGGCACGGCAAAGTCCGGCAGCGAGGAAGTGGAGGTGCAGGTGTCGAAGGTGTTCTATGGCACACGCCTCGAATACATCGATGATCAACGCTTCTCGGCGCAGTGGCTGCCGTGGTTCGGTGGTATCTTCGTCGTGGCGGGGACGATTGTGGCGGCCTTCGGCGTGGTGCCGCTCATTCGTTCATAGAAAGAAAGCGCGCTGGAAACCGCGGGCGGCAGGCCATAGCGTTCGTCTGTGGTGAGCGGCAGCGCCAGTTGCTCACT
>ERZ777003.262-NODE-262-length-109485-cov-18.866307_pt1 | contig 109485 bp, 93 predicted proteins | sample MGYA00374956_ERZ777003 | MGnify/ENA primary metagenome ERZ777003 (study PRJEB29302, sample SAMN06268252) | bioreactor metagenome | isolation source: Joint BioEnergy Institute, California, USA | place: USA:Joint BioEnergy Institute, California, USA | collected...
TCAGAACCGACGCGAGTCCCCACACAAATTACCTGTTTCGATTGTTAAAGAGCGGGTCTACACGCGAGGCGTAGACAGAAGCGGAATTATAACCGAGTTCCTCGACCCGTCAACCTCACTTTTTCGTCGAGGCCCTGTCGGGATCTCGATTGTGGCGCCGTTGTTTCCGGCACCACCCGCGAGAGGCCGCGCATATTAGCCACGAAAATTTGGGAGTCAACACCCCTCGATCGAAATTTCTTCGCGCCCAATTTTTTCAAGGGAAAACGCGATGAGGGGCCGTATGCACCGCGACATCCGAGCGAACTCAATTCACATTTCCGCGCAGCGAGGAAACGCAATTCGATCTCCGATCGCACGTCTACTGAGCAATCACCCAATGCAAACGAACGAAAGTCTGTGCGTGACAAAACAGTCGTATTGGTTGACGTTTCGCAAGTCGATCTTCTAAGTTCCGGCGGCCACTTGAAATTGATGGAGGAGAATCGAGCGTGCGGCCGCAATCGCAGATCGCTTTCGATTACAAGCCAAGATCGCGCCCCGCTCCGAGTCACCGCCACGCAATTTGGTTTGTTTTCGGACTGTTGCTGCCGCTGGCCGGCGCAATCGTCGTGTACTTCCTGCGGCAAACACCTGATCGACAAGCGTCTGCCGTTCCGGCGGCGGTGACTGTGGATTTACCGTCGATCGCTCCCATCGAAATCGAACCGATCGTCGAAACACCGCGCATAGGCACGCAGACCGATTACGTTGTCCGGCGCAACGATACGTTCGATCGCATTTTTCGGCAGCTCAATCTGAGTCTGACCGATCTCAGCAGCATTCGTCGCCTCGACGGCGTTCGCGAGAGCCTAGACAAAATCCGTCCGGGCGACCGCATCACGCTCATCCACGATGATTCAGCGTTGCTGTCGCTGACACGCCGAATCAGCGAAACGGAAGTACTGACGATCGAGCGCGTAGGCGACGAGTTCACGGTCAGCAAGATCGCGACGCCGCTGGAAATCGTGCACTCGCACGCGAGCGGCATTATCGAATCGTCGCTGTTCGTCTCCGCGAGAGCTGCGGGCATCAGCCCCGAGTTGATCATGCGCCTCGCGAACGACATCTTCGGCTGGAAGATCGACTTTGCGCTAGAAATCCAGCGCGGCGATCGATTCGATATCGTTTACGAGCAGAAGTATCGCGACGGCGAATACATCGGCGACGGACGAATTCTGGCGGCAGCATTCGTCAACGCCGGCAAAGTGCACCGTGCCGTTTACTTCAAATCCGAAGACGGAAAAGTGGACGGCTATTTCGCGCCTGACGGCAGCAGCATGCGTCGCCAGTTCTTGCGCGCACCGATCGACTTCACGCGCATCAGCTCGAACTTCAATCCGCGTCGCCGTCATCCCATCTTGAATACGATTCGTGCGCACAAGGGCGTCGACTATGCGGCGCCGACCGGAACGATCATCAAAGCCGCAGGCGACGGCAAAGTAAGTTTCGTTGGAACTCAGGGCGGATACGGCCGAGTCGTGATTCTCGAGCATGGCGGCGGTATTTCGACGCTCTATGCTCACATGTCGCAGTTTGCAAAGGGCCTACGAGCCGGGCAACGAGTCGCGCAAGGTCAGACGATCGGCTATGTAGGCAGCTCGGGCGCAGCAACCGGTCCGCACTTGCACTACGAATATCGCGTGCACGGCGTGCACAAGAATCCACGAACCGTGCCGCTGCCGGACGCAGCGCCGATCCCCGATGAATACCGCACGGAATTCGAGGGCCGCACAAGCCCAATGCTGGCTGCGCTCGACCGGGCAGCTGACTCGACGATCGTGGCAATTCCGAATGATTCAGCTTGACTCTGTCGCGAACGCCGGGACGACCGCGTAGATTCTCGCGCCGCAGGCGCGGCAACGTTGAAATGCGAAGGAATGAAGCGGCGGCCTAGGCGCCGCTCAAAATCGTCGCGAGTTCAGATCGAAAAAGAAGATCCGCAACCGCAAGTCGTAACGGCATTCGGATTGCGGATGACGAACTGTGCGCCCTCGATGTCTTCCTTGTAATCGATCTCGGCGCCGGCGAGATACTGGATGCTCATCGGGTCGATCAGCAGCGTGACACCGTCCTTCTCGACCTGAGTGTCGCCCTCCTCGACGGTCTCATCGAACGTGAATCCGTACTGAAACCCCGAGCAGCCGCCACCCTGCACGAACACGCGCAGCTTGAGATTCGGATTGGCCTCTTCGCGGATGAGCTCACTCACCTTCGCCGCAGCGGCGTCGGTGAAGATGAGAGTCGGCCGAGATGAGAATTCGTGAGCGGTTGCCATGGTAGGGATGTAGGGGCGTAAGACGACTCGGTCAAGTCTAGAGGCTCGGACAGAAACCGGTCAAAACGCGGATCACGATTTGTCCGTCGCTGTTTTGGACTCCTCGGCCTTCGCCTTGACCTCGCCAGCCGCACGGGGCTCGTGGATCAACTTACCGTTGATTTCCGCGCCCATCTCCATTTCGATGAGGCCGTAGTAGACATTTCCCGTCACGCGCGCAGTCGCACCGAGCTCGACGCGATCATGGGCCAGGATGTCGCCTTTCACGGTGCCGTTCAAGATGACGTTCGGTACCGCAACCGAGCCCTCCACAACCCCTCCGTCGCTCACGCTCAAGGTCGCCCCTGAATCGGGGGGTGCGTCCACGTTGCCCTTCACGTGGCCATCGACATGAAAGCCGCCGCTGAAATGCACATCGCCGATGATGCGGGTGCCGGCACCGATCAGCGTGTCGATCCGCTGCGGCTTGGATTTGTTCTTGAACATGCGCATACGTGCGTCAAATGTCCTGGACTTTCCAGGGGAAGGATTCTCTCACAGGCGGAAGGCGCGCCGAGCGAACCTCGACGTTCACGGCCGTCGGCTCGAAATCCGGCGGCAAAACGACCTGCTGCTCGAGATTCTGAAAGTACCTGAATCGAAACGCCACCTGGCCGTCCGAGCGCGTGTCGCCGCCGACCTCCGCAAGCGTCAATTGCACCGGTCGATTGTCTCTGATGCCCTCGATTTGCATGCTCACCGACCCCGAGACCACCGAGTCCTGACGCATCGACTGAACGAGCACGAGCCTCAGGCGGTAGTGATTGTCGACGCCGCCCGACAACACCTGGAAGCGCTGTATACGCAACCCGCCGATCCCGTCCTCGGGCGAGACGATGCCACGGTAGAAGGTCAGCTCTTCGCGCTGCTTGAGCACTTGAGCCTGCAATTCGGCAAGCGTCTTCTCGATATCGGCATACGTTTTGCGATCGACTTCGCGCGCAAGTTCCGCCGCGGCCACTTCGGCACGCAGCTTCGCATTGGCCTCCTCTAGGGCCTCGATTTTCGCCATTAGCTCGCGGCGCCGTTGAACCTCCGCGAACTTGTTGTAGCCTCCTTCGAAACGACCCCACTCATAGATCCCGTAGAGCAGGACAAGCGCACCCACGGCCGTCGCTGCGAGCACAATGCGACGCCGCCACGGAGAGTGGTAGCGGACGACGAGCCGCCCGGTTCGCATTGCGCTCGAATCTGCCATGCACGTTCGTCGGTCTAAGGGTACTCTTCGCAAGTTTGCGGCGCCGAGGCGCTGCGGGCATTTAATCACAAGGTTCGACCCAGCGAGCAGCGATCGAGCGCTCAAACGGGCATTGCGATAATGCGGGCGACAGGATCCGGCAAATGCTTTGGTTAAAAGCCTTTCACATCTTTTTCGTGATCGCTTGGTTTGCCGGTCTGTTCTATCTGCCTCGGCTGTTCGTTTACCACGCGAGCACAACTGATGAGCCTGGGCTGGCTCGTTTCCGCATCATGGAGCAGCGGCTATTCCGGCTCATGACCGTGGGCGCCACGCTCGCCATTGCCTTCGGGATCGGCATTCTCGTCGTCGCACCGTCTTTCGCCGGGATGGGCTGGCTACACGCGAAGCTCGTGCTCGTCCTCGCGTTGGTGGGGTATCACGTGTGGTGCTACCAACTCGTCAAGGCGTTTCGCGAGAATCGCAACGCGCACTCCGAACGCTGGTACCGCGCTTTCAACGAAGTACCGACTTTGCTGCTGCTCGCGATCGTGCTGCTGGTCGTGCTCAAACCGTTCTAGGGCCGATCTCAAACGAACGCGCATCCGCGCAAGTCCGCGGGTTTATTGGCAGCCTTGGGACAGGCTCGAGAATTCGTCAGCTGATGACGGCCTTCTGCGCCGCGCGCCGCCGCGCGATGTTGCGCAGATTCTTCTCTTGTTCCGACCACTCTGGAAGCGCAGGCGGATCATCCGGAAAGGCGCGTCGCGCAAGCTCATCCAGCGCCCGCGCATACACGGCGCGCTTGAAATAAATCACCTCGCGGACGGGCGTCCAGTAATCCACCCAGCGCCAACTCTCGAACTCGGGTTCGTTCGTCGTATCGAACTGCAGGCGCGAGTCCTCTGCAAGGAATCTGAGCAAGAACCAGCGTTGCTTCTGACCGATGCAAACCGGATTGCTGTGACGGCGGATGTACTGCTTGGGCAACCGGTAACGCAGCCAGTTGCGCGTCGAAGCAACCAGCTCGACATCGCTGGGATCGAGCCCGATTTCCTCCTTCAGCTCCCTAAACAGCGCCTCTTCCGGCGACTCGTCCTGCCGGACCCCGCCTTGCGGGAATTGCCAGCCGCGACCGCCCGTCCGCCCGCCCAAGAACACTTGGCGGTCGTCTCGAATCAGCACGATCCCGACATTCGCGCGGAACCCGTCGGCGTCAATCCAATCGGTCATATTTCATAGGGCAAGCATGGCTTGAAGATTGTTCCATAAGGCATGCAGCGAGGCCATGGCCGAAGGGCTCACCTAGGCGGTCGCGAGCTGAGTGGACAGTCGATACGCAGGTTCATACGCTCCGCCCGTGAAGAATTCCAAGATCCGTCTCACGTACACGCTCCTCATCGTGGCTGCTGCCGCTGCCTTTGCGGCTTCGCTGCTGGTCGGAAGCGTCGCCGTGAGCATTGCCGATCTATGGCGCGTCGCCACTGGTGAAACCGGGACCCTCGCCCACGCGATCATCATGGACCTGCGCTTACCTCGCGCGCTCACCGCATTCGCGGCTGGAGGCGTGCTGGCCGTTTCCGGCGTGCTGATGCAGGTCCTGCTCCGAAATCCTCTCGCGGACCCTTATGTCATGGGCGTCTCCGGCGGAGCGGCCGTGGCCGCGCTCGGCGCGATGTTGCTGGGTGCTGCCGGTCTGGGCATTGATCTCGCCGCCATGATCGGCGCCCTGGCGACGACCGTCCTCGTATTCGTCCTGGCGCACGGCGAAACAGGCTGGACCCCGGGCCGCTTGCTACTCACCGGCATCGTAGTCGCAGCGGGCGCAAATGCAGTCGTGAGCACGCTACTCTCGCTCGGCGACGAGACGCAGCTTCGCGGAATGCTCTTCTGGCTCATGGGCGACCTCTCGGCGAACGCACGCACCAGCCTGTTGATCGGCGCTTTCATTCTTGCATTGCCGATTTGCCTGCCGTTCGCACGTCAGCTGAACGTTCTCGCACGCGGCGAGCTGCAAGCGCGCACATTGGGCGCACCCGTTCGCGGGCTGCGCATCGGCATCTTTCTTGTCAGCTCAGCCCTTACGGCCTTCTCCGTGACCGCCGCTGGAACGATCGGTTTCGTCGGCTTGGTGACGCCGCATATCGTACGCCTGCTGATCGGGGCGGATCATCGGCGGTTGCTGCCAGCTGCTGCATTGCTGGGCGGCACGATGGTGACGATTGCGGATCTTTGTGCGCGCACGCTATTCGCACCTCGCCAGTTGCCGGTCGGCGCTCTGACCGCCCTTGTAGGCGTGCCGCTTTTCCTGATCCTGATGAGGCGCTCGGGAGTACGATCCGATTGAGCTCAATGCGAGCGTGGCACAGCTCGCCGATTCGATGCGCAGCTATCGCTCGAACGCGACGACGTGATCGGGCTCGATCCGAATCCCGATGTGCTCGCCGATCTTGTGATCGTGATGGCTCGGCACGAGAGATAGCAGAACTGCGCCGCTCGGTGTCTTCAACGTATAGAGAAACTCCGCGCCTCTGAACGAGCGCTGACAAACTTCCGCGCGCAACGGGCTGGCATCGTCGTGGATCACGTCATCGGGCCGCAGGAGCAGATCGACGGCCCGACCGGGCGGCAACTGCGCTCCGTTTGCGCGAACGACACCGAGCTCAGTCCGCACTTCGCCGGGACCGACCACCTCGCCCGGGATGAAAACTCCCTGGCCGATGAAATCGGCGACGAAACGCGTGGCCGGACGGTGATACAACTCGTACGGCGGATCCCATTGTTCGAGTCGACCATCGCGCATAACACCGACGATGTCGGCCACGGCGAATGCTTCTTGCTGATCGTGCGTGACGAGCAATGCAGTCGCATTCAGCTTCTTCAGCACGGATCTGACTTCCGCACCGAGCCGCTCGCGCAGCTCGACATCGAGGCTCGAGAAAGGCTCATCGAGCAGGACGAGCTCCGGTTCCGGCGCCAGCGCGCGTGCAAGTGCGACTCGCTGTTGCTGTCCGCCGGAGAGTTGATGCGGGAAGCGCTGCGCATAATCGGCAAGCCCGACGATCTCGAGCATTTCCAGCGCCCTCGTCTCGCGCGCCGACTTGGACAGTCGGTGCAGACCGAAGGCGACGTTGTCGCGCACATTCAGATGCGGGAACAACGCATAGTCCTGAAACACCATCCCGATACGCCGCTCCTCGGGCGGCGCCGAGAAACCGGGCTCCGACAATAGCCTCCCATGTGCCCGAATCACGCCGGCATCGATGGGCTCGAATCCAGCGATCGCGCGTAGAGCAGTCGTCTTGCCACAGCCGCTGGGTCCGAGCAGACAGCCGATCGAGCCCTTCGGCAATCGAAACGACAAACCGTCAAGGGCTCGTCGACTCGGGAACTGACGCACGACCGACTCGAGCTCAAGCCACATGCGCGCCTCGTCGAGTCAGCAATGCCACAGGAACGAGTCCGGCAAGCACGATAGCGACGGCGGGCAGCGCTGCGCGCTGCCACTCGCCTTCGGCAGTCATCTCGAACACGCGAATCGCCAACGTATCCCAACCGAACGGCCGCACGATCAACGTAATCGGCATCTCTTTCATCACATCGACAAATACGAGCGTTGCGGCCGTCGCCAGGCTCGTACGCAAGAGCGGCAAATGAATTCGGCGCAGCATGGCAGCGCCGGACACGCCCAGACTGATTGCCGCCTCATCGACGCTTCGCGTAATGCGTTGCAAGCCGCTTTCGATCGTATTGAAGCCCACCGCCAGAAATCGCGCCATGTATCCGAGCAACACCGCAACCAGCGTGCCTTGAAACATGAGCACCGGCGCGCGATCGCCCAGCCAATCGCGCAAGAAATCTTGCAGCGCGTTGTTCAAGAAAATGATCGGCACGAGCACGCCGACCGCGAGCACGGTGCCCGGAATCGCATAACCCATGGTTGCGAGCCGGATCGTTGTATGGGATAGCTTCGACGGAAAGCGACGCAAGATGTACGCAAGCATCAATCCGGCGGCAACGATGACAACCGCTGCGCTGCCCGCCAACAACAAGCTGCGCGAAACGAATCCGATATAACGCGCGTCGAGATCGCCGAGGCTCTTGTAGGCCCAAATAACGAGCTGAATCACGGGCAACACGAACGCCACCGCGAAGACGGTCCCAGCGAAACCGCACGCTACACGTCGCATCGCGGGCGAAAGAATCAACCTTGGCGATTCGCGGCTCATGTCGCGCGCAAAGGCAAAGTTCGCGCTCGCCCGCGAGCGGCGCTCTAGTACGAATGCAGCCAGCACGAAGAGCATGAGCACACCAGCAAGCTGCAAAGCCGTGTTGACGGAACGCATACCGAACCAAGCACCGTAAATCGCCGTCGTGAACGTCCGGACATTGAAGATGTACACGGCACCGAAATCGGCAAGCGTTTCCATGGCCGTCAGCGCAACGCCCGCGAAAATCCATGGCCGCGCCATGGGGAGCGCCACTTTCCAACTCGCGGCGATACGGCTGTAGCCGAGCGACTGCGCTGCTTCGAGCGCGCGTCGCCCCTGCGTCAGGAACGCGCTGCGTGCGAGCAGGTAAACGTACGGATAGGTCGCGAGCGACAACACGACAGCCGCTCCGCCGAGCGAACGTATTCGCGGAAACCACGCCGAGGAACCGAAGATCTCGCGCAACAGCGTCTGGAAAGGCCCGGCGTAATCTAGAAACCCGACAGCCACGAACGCGAGCACGTAGGCAGGGATCGCAAGCGGGAGCAGCAACGCCCACTCGAAGAAGCGACGACCCGGAAACTCGCACATTGCCGTGAGCCAGGCAAGCACCGTCCCGAGCACTCCGCTCAGTAGAGCGACCTCTACAAGCAGGAGCACGGTGTTGACCGTCACCTCCGGCAAGACGTAGCGCGACAAGTGCGACCAGACTTCCGTATCCGGCGAGAAGGCGGCCAACGCAATGACGACCAGCGGCGCGAGCGCCGGTATGCACAAGAGCAAGGCAAGGACGCTCGGCGCCAGCCGCAGCTTGTGATGGGTCGCGAGCGCGCTCGCGCCGTGCTTAGACATCTCCGTGCCAGTCGCGCTATTTGTAACCGGCGCGATCCATCAACTTCACAGCCGCCGCCTGCAACTCGCCGGCTTTCGCGACATTGATCGGATTCGCCTTGAACTCGCCCCACGCTTCGACGATCGGATCGCGCTTCACGTTGGGATTGGCGGGATACTCGAGATTCAACGCCGCGAACATCCCTTGGCTTTCGTCTTGCGACAACCACTCCAAGAATTTCTTCGCGGCCTCGGCATGCGGCGCATGCGTCGTCACACCCGCGCCGGAAACGTTGACGTGCACGCCGCTGCCCTCTTGATCCGGCCAGAAGAGCTTCACCGGAATATCCGGTTTGTCGCGCAACAAACGGCCGTAGTAATAAGTGTTGACGATGCCGACATCGCACTGACCGGCGGCGATCGCCTCCATCACTTGCGTATCGTTCGAGAAGACGTCGGTGGCGAGATTGTCGACCCAGCCGCGCACGATTCGCTCGGTCTGCTCTTCGCCGTGCTGAGCGATCAGCATGGCAACGAGCGACTGGTTGTAGACCTTCTTCGACGTACGCAAGCACAGCCTGCCCTTCCAGTGCGGCTCGGCGAGCGCTTCGTACGTGGACAGTTCTTCCGGCTTCACGCGCTCGGTGCTGTACACGATCGTTCGCGCACGCACCGAGAACCCGAACCAGCGGTTCTGCGGATCGCGCAGCGACTCGGGAATGTTCGCGGCGAGAATTTGCGAATCGACCGGTCTCAGCAATCCACGCTCGGCGGCATGCCACAGCTCCCCGGCATCGACCGTCAGCAAGACATCGGCGTGGGAATTCGCACCCTCTGCCGCCAAACGCTCGATCAGCGGGCCGGCATCGTCGGTCACGAACCGAATCTGCACGCCTGTCTCGGCTGTGTAGCGGTCGAAGACAGGCTTGATGAGCTGTTCGTTACGCGCCGAGTAAACGACGATCTCGTTGGAACGTTGGGAGCAGCCGCTCAGCCACAGGGCGGCGAGCAGCGGGACGACGAAAACCGCTTTGAGACTCTGAAAATTCATTAAGACCCCCGAATGCGGGCTAGATGCGAATGAATCGCATTAGCATGGTAGCACGGCCGAGCGGCGAGCTTTACGCCAATTCGGCGCGATTGCGGCCGTGTTGTTTGGCTTTGTAGAGCGCCGCATCGGCAGCGGAAAGCAGCCGCTCCGCAGCCGCTTTCAGATCCACTTCCTGCCGGGAAACACTAGCGACGGCGACTCCGATGGAGACCGTCAAAGTCACCTCTGCGCCGGGCGCGACTTGGACAGGCATGGCACACACGGCCTCTCGGATGCGCTCCGCCAGGGCCTGTGCTTGGGCTGCCGTAATACCGGGTGCGAGAACGACGAACTCATCGCCCCCGAACCGAGCTGCTGCGTCGCTCGCCCGGATCTGCATGTCCACACGATGTGCGGCTTCGCGGAGCGCCGCGTCACCGGCGAGATGGCCGTACTTGTCATTGATCTGTTTGAAATGATCGAGGTCGATGACCAGGCACGCCAGCGTCGTTCCGTGCCGTTGGGCTCGCGAAAGCTCTTCTTTCAGTCGCGCATTGAGGTAGCGGCGGTTGTGCCAGCCGGTCAGGAAATCCGTCAGCCCGCTGCGGACGAGCCGAGCGCGATTGATGACGTTCTCGATCGCAAAAGCCGCGATGATGCCGAGATGCGCCAAGAAATCGGTCGCCAAATGCCGCGAGAAACGCTTTTCATCGGCGCTACCGAAATTGAGGCTGCCGATCAGCCGTTCGTTCCGACGCAATGGCACGAGCGCAACGCTCTTCAAGCCCTCGATGCGCGGGAAAATCAATTGGTGGTCGCATCCCATGTACGGTCCGAGCCACGGCTTGTGGAACGACGTGAACTGCGGCGCCATCTCGTACACGGTATCGGCGAAGATGACGTGCGGAAAATCCTCCGGCCGCAACTGTTCCGCGAGCAGCAAGTGACGGATCTCGTGCTGCGGATCCTCGAGCAGCAGCGTCACGGCCTCCAAGTTGTAAGAGGCTTTCAGCGTCTGACCGATCGTCTCGAACAATTGCGGCAGAGTTTCCGCTTTGAGGAGCTCGAGTTCGCGCTCTTGGTTGCGCTTCAACAGGCGCTCGTTGGTCGCTGCTTCATCGACGAGCTCCGCGATACGCCGCCGCAATTCGCGAACCTCAGTTTCCAGGTCGCGACCGCGCATCGATCATTTCTCGCGCACGCGTCCAGCAAGGTATTCGCGCCCCCGCTCCATGAGCGCAACGAAACCTGCCATATCGCCTTCGGAGACCATTTGCCACAGACGCTCGACCGAATCCCTGAGCGCCTGCAACGACTCCCGTCCGTAGTCGTTGAGATATTGAATTTCGAAGTACATTTCCGCGTTCTCGTCGGCGACCTTCGTCGCAACGTCGACTTGCGCGTCGTACGTGGCGCTCGACAGTTGCGCCAGACGCGGCGCCGCCTCGCCGCTTTCGGCAAGCGCGGTGAAGAACGCGATATTCAACGCATGCGACAACCCCAACACATAGGCGATGAGGCGGTCGTGCTCATCGAGGCTCATCACCACCTGCTCCGCCATCGTCGAGGCAAAGAGGTTGCGCGCGGTCTCCAAGGCCTCCCGGTTACCCACGTCGATGAAAATGACGTGCCGGCCAGACAGCAAATCCGTATCCGGCCCGAACATGGGATGAATGGAGGTCACGCGGCACCCGGCATCGCGCAATGCAGTGAGCCCCGGGCGTAACGGTGTTTTCAACGAGCCCACATCGAAAATGACGCCGCGCGGCTTGCGATCGGCGAGCTCCTGCATGATGACGTTCGCGGTGCGCATGGGCGTTGCGACCACGATGAGATCGTCATCGAGCGGCGCCTCGTGCCAATCCTCGAAGTGACCGTAGCCCTCGACACGGGCACTAGGATCGGCAATGGTGACGCCATAGCCTTGCGAGGCGAGGAACTCCACGAACCAGCGGCCCATTTTGCCGGCACCGCCGATCACGAGCGCTTTGAGCCCGGTACCCTGTCCGCCGGCCGCCACACGAATGCGCTCCTGCGTAGCGAGCGAGCCTCGAATCAACAGCCGCATCACCGATTCGGCGAGATCCGGCGATACGTCGAGCTGCGCGGCAAGATCGCGCGCATGCATCAGGACTTCGCGCTCCCGGTTGAAATCGCGCGTGGGCTTTCCCATCGCCCGCTTGGCTTCCGCGACCTCGCGGCTCAACCGCTGGCGCTCGGCGATCAATTCGAGCAGCTGCTGATCGATGGCGGTAAGCCGCGCGCGAAGCTCTTCGAGTGTCATTCTGGCGACCGGTACTGAGAGGATGTGCGCCCTTTTACAGCCGGAAACCCGGCGCCGGCAAGCATGCGCATCGCAACGCGTTACTATGCACGGCGGGATGCGAAACGCGCTTCCCGCACCAATTCGAAGGTCTTGTCATGAACGACTTCCTGCCCGAACCGTTGCCGGAAAGTCCCATGCCGCTGTTCACGCGGTGGTTCGCCGATGCAACTGCGCGGCGCGCACAGCCCAATCCGGATGCGATGGTGCTTGCGACAGCAAACGCCGACGGCAAGCCCTCCGCGCGCGTCGTCCTCTGCAAGAGGATCGATCCGAGCGGATATCTCGTCTTTTTCACGAACTACACATCGCGCAAGGGCACCGAGCTTGCGGCACGACCCCGAGCCGCGGTCGTATTCCATTGGGATGCGCTCCATCGTCAGGTACGCATCGAAGGCCCGGTCGTCCGCTCGCCGGCATCCGAGAGCGACGACTATTTTGCGAGTCGCCCGGTCGCCAGCCGTGTAGGCGCTTGGGCGAGTCGCCAGAGTCAGCCGCTCGCGTCTCGCGCTGAGCTGGCCGCCGAAGTCGAGCGCTTCTCCCGGCAGTTCGGCGTCGACTCGGCGGGACAAGCTCATGTCCCGCGACCGCCGCATTGGGGCGGTTTTCGTCTTTGGATCGAATCTATCGAGCTGTGGGTGGAAGGCCCTGGCCGCATTCACGATCGCGCCGTGTGGTCGCGCGATCTCACAGCCCACGATGACCTCGGCTACGTGGGCGGGACGTGGCGCGCAACGCGACTCAATCCCTGAGCCTCGCGTACGCCTACTTGACGACTTTGAGCGTCGGCTTGCTGCGCTTCGGCTCGCCGCCGCCGGTCGGCGTTTCGGGGGGGCCTTGCGGCGAAGGCGGCGGAGGCGCATCTGCTTCCGAAAAGATCATTCCTTGACCGGTCTCGCGCGCATAAATGCCCAAAACGGCCGCGATCGGCACCGTTACGTTGTAGGTCGTCGCGCCGAAGCGCGCACGGAACGTGACGAAGTCGTTGCCTAGATTCAGGCCGCTCGTCGCGCTGTGACTGATGTTGAGAATGATCTTCCCCCCTTGCACGTACTGGCGCGGCACGTCGACACCGGGGATCGTCGCGTCGACCACGATGTGCGGAGTCTGGGCGCAATCCGTGATCCACTCGTGCATGGCACGCAGCAGATACGGACGACGGGATCGGACGGGAACATCGGACATTTCGTGAACTCCCGAAAGATGCGCGCTCGGTCGGATGGCTGAGCCGTGGGCAGCCGGAAAAGATGGGCCGACGCAGCTCACCTCAAACGCGCATCTCCTGCTCGACGCGCGAGAGACTCTGACGAAAAGCAGGGCGCGAGAAAATCAGATGGGCGTATTTCGTGATCGCCGGCGCCTGAGTTCCCAGATCGATCTCCCACGCGGGCAATCGCCAGAGTATCGGCGCTATCGTCGCATCGACAAGCGAGAATTCATCGGACAAAAAGTACGGCTTTGCCTTGAACACTTCCGCGCTGGCGAGAATGCTGTCCCTCAACGTCTTCTTCGCTTTCTGCGCGAGCTTCTTGTCCGGATCGTTGATCTGCTCGGCAAGCGAATACCAGTCGCGTTCGATGCGATAAAGCGCGAGCCTGAATTGCGCCCGTGTCACCGGGTCGACGGGCATCAGGGGCGGATGAGGGAAACGCTCGTCCAGGTACTCCATGATGATGCGCGAGTCGTATAGGACGAGCTCGCGATCGACGAGCGTGGGAATGCTTCGATACGGATTCAGGTCCAGGAGGTCGGCTGGGAGGTTCCCCTCCTGGACATCGATCGTCTCTACGTGAACGCTCTTCTCGGCGAGAACGATACGCGTGCGATGACTCCACGGATCATCGGCCTTCGAGAACAACGTCATCACGTCGGTGCGCCCCTCTGACGAAAGCACGAGAACCGATCGTGCCGCGCCCGCGGTTGGCCGCGGGCACGCCGGATCATTTCACGTCCTTCCAATACTCCTTCTTGAGGAAGTAAGCGAACAGGAAGAAGACGAGCAAGAAACCGAGCACTCTGAGGCCGAGGTTCCGGCGCTCGAGCTGCATCGGCTCAGCAATGTAATCGAGGAAGTTCACGGTGTCGCGCACGAACTGATCGAACTCCTCGGGAGTCATCGATCCTTTCTGCGCGATCTTGAAGCCCTTGAACTCCTTGTGAACTGCATTGCCCTCGGCATCGCTCCTGCCCTCGTACTCGGCCTCCTGATAGCCCTGCAACTCCCACAGCACGTGCGGCATTGACGTCATCGGCAGCACGAGATTGTTCGTGCCGTTGGGCCTCGAAGGATCCAAATAGAACGACTTCAGGAACGTATAGATGTAGTCGGTGCCGCGAGCGCGCGCCATCAAGCTCAAATCCGGCGGCGTACGGCCGAACCAACGCTCCGCATCCAGCGGCGGCATCGTGATCTTCATCGTGTCATGCGGCCGCTCGCCCGTGAACATCAGGTTCTCCATGACCTGCGCTTCGGTGAGCCCCAAGTCCTTGGCAAGCCGGTTGTACCGAACGTACTTGGCCGAGTGGCAGCCGAGACAATAGTTCACGAAGTTGCGTGCGCCGCGCTGTAACGACGCAGTGTTGCTCACGTCGTTGTTCGCGGGTTGCAACTGCACGCCTGCGGAAGCAGCGAAACCGCTGAGCGGCATCGCCAGGCTGACCAGCGCCGCACCGAACAGGGCGAGAAGCGTCTTCTTCTGCGCTGCCATCTTGACTGAAGCCATCTTCTTATCAATGAGCATGGTAAGTCACCCGATCCGGTACCGGCTTCGTCTTGTCGACCCGCGTGTACCACGGCATGAGGATAAAGAACGCGAAGTAGATGACGGCGAAGATCCGCGCCGCGTTCGTGTAGACAGGCGTTGCGGGCTGCAGGCCCAGGAAGCCCAGCGCGAGGAAGCTGATCGCGAACGCGAACAAGAAGGTCTTGAACAACCAACCGCGATAACGGATCGATTTCACCTTCGACCGGTCGAGCCATGGCAGGAAGACGAACGCCAACACAGCAAGACCCATCAGCACTACGCCGAGCAGCTTGTTGGGCACCGCACGCAAAATTGCGTAGAACGGCGTGAAGTACCACACCGGCGCGATGTGCTCCGGCGTCTGCAGCGGATTGGCCGGCTCGAAGTTCGCGTGCTCGAGGAAGTAGCCGCCCATCTCCGGCGCGAAGAACACCACGCAAGCGAAAGCTGCAGCGAACACGATGAAGCCCACCAGATCCTTGACCGTGTAATACGGGTGGAACGGGATGCCGTCGACCGGATGCCCGTCCGGACCCTTCAGCTTCTTGATCTCGATGCCGTCCGGATTGTTCGAGCCCACCTCATGGAGCGCAAAGATGTGCGCGATCACGAGGAAGACGAGCGCAAGCGGCAAGGCGATCACGTGAAGCGCAAAGAAGCGGTTCAGCGTGATATCGGAGATGTAGTAGTCGCCGCGAATCCACTCGACGAGCGACTCGCCGATGCCCGGAATCGCACCGAACAACGACACGATCACCTGTGCGCCCCAGTACGACATGTTGCCCCACGGCAGCAAGTACCCGAAGAACGCTTCGGCCATCAGGCACAGGTAGATCAGCATGCCGAAAATCCACACGAGCTCGCGCGGATTCTTGTACGAGCCGTACATCAAGCCGCGGAACATGTGCAGATAGACGACGATGAAGAACGCCGATGCGCCGGTCGAATGCATGTAGCGAATGAGCCAACCCCATTCGACGTCGCGCATGATGTATTCGACGGAGGCAAACGCTTCGGCCGCCGAAGGCTTGTAGTTCATCGTCAGGAAGATGCCCGTGACGATCTGGATCACGAGCACGACGAGCGCCAGCGATCCGAAGTAGTACCAGAAGTTGAAATTCTTCGGCGCGTAATACTCGGTTGCATGTTCTTTGATGAACCGAGTCATCGGGAACCGCTGATCGATCCAGTCGACCAGCGACGTCATCCAGGAGCTCTTGCGCGCGCCGCTGTTTTCTAGTGTGACGCTCATCAGGCGACCTCCGCATCGGTGCCGATCTGCACGACGTTGTCGTTCAAGAACCGGTAAGGCGGAACAGGAAGATTCAACGGTGCGGGAACGTCCTTGAACACACGGCCCGCGAGATCGAACTTGGAACCGTGGCACGGGCAGTAGAATCCGCCCGGCCAATTCGCGCCGAGCTCAACGTCCTTGGGCGCAAACCGATCGAGCGGTGCGCAGCCCAAGTGCGTGCAGACGCCGACGAGAACCAGGATCTCCGGCTTGAGCGAGCGCACGTCGTTCTTCGCGTAGTCGGGCTGCGCCGATTCCTCGGAATCGGGATCGCGCAGATTCGATTTCACCTCAGGCGAAGAGAGCGTCGCTAGCATCTCCGGGGTGCGGCGCACGATGTAAATCGCCTGTCCGCGCCAGTTCACTTTCAGCACGGCGCCGGGCTCCAGCTTGGAGATGTCGGCTTCCACCGGTGCGCCGAGCGCTTGCGCTCGTGCACTCGGCCGCCATGAAGCAAGGAACGGAACCGCGGTCAATGCCGCGCCGGCGATACCTGTGACGGTTGTCGCGACCAGCAAGAAGTGTCGCCTGCCGCCGTCGATAGGGTCAGCTTCTGAACTCATCCACGATCTCCGCAAGACGGCCCGCATTACGGTTCGGAACCGTCGGACCTTTCAATTCATGCCTAGTGCTACCGCGATTTCCGATGGGCGTCGGTCAGGCGGGCTTATGCACGCAACTTACAATTTTCAAACACCCGAGGAATTCCGCATTATACACACAACGGTCGTGGCGCTTTGAAGCGCCGACGCGTGCGCGCAGTTCGATTCCATAACGCTTGGGGCCCGGCCCTTCCGCAGTGTGACGACGCTCAAGGACACCTTCGTCTTCCTCGTCAAGTGGGCATTCATCGGCTTGGGTGTTGCCTTTGCGATCGTCTTGCTGCGCCCCGATTTGCTGCGCGCACGCAGCGAACCGGCCAATGAATCGGTAGCGCACGCGGACGTCCAGACGCCTCGGCGCAGCTTTGCCGATGCGGTTGCCAAGGCCGGCCCTTCGGTCGTGAACATCTACACCGCCCGACTCGTCAGCATGGAATTCCTTCCGGGCGGCGCCGGCCCGTTGAGTCAGGATCTCCCGTCGGTTCGTCGCAGGTTCGAGAGTAGTCTCGGGTCGGGCGTGATCGTCGATGCCCATGGGCACGTAATCACCAATCAGCACGTCATCGAGAATGCATCCGAGATCCGCGTGCAGCTGGCCGACGGCCGCATCGCGACGCCCATCGTCGTGGGCAACGATCCAGCCACGGATCTCGCGCTGCTCAGGATCGATTTGCCGAATCTTCCGGTCATGACACTGGGCCGCTCGGACGAATTGCGCCCGGGGGATGTGGTCCTCGCCATTGGCAATCCATTGGGCCTAAGCCAGACCGTCACGCAAGGTATCGTCAGCGCGACGGGTCGAGGCAACCCGCGCCTGGCCCGATTCGCAGACTTCATTCAGACCGACGCCGCCATCAACTTCGGCAATTCGGGCGGCGCACTCATTAATACAGAAGGCGAACTGGTCGGCATCAATACTGCCGTTCTTGCACAGAGCCTCGGCACCGAGGGCATCGGATTTGCCATTCCGGTCAATCTCGTCCGCGGCGTCATGGAAGAAATCCTGGCTCACGGACGCGTCCGTCGCGGCCGTCTCGGCGTGCGCACGCTCGGCGATCCCCGCTTATTGTTGAATCCGCCGGTCATCGGACTCGTAGAAGAAGGCAGCCCGGCCCAGCGCGCCGGCCTCCAGGTCGGCGATTTGATCACTCATTTGAACGACCAGCCGGTCTCGACCGATCAGGAAGCGATGAACCGGATCGCCTCGATGGCGCCGGGGTCCGCCGTGAAGATCCGCGTGCGACGCGATGGCCAAGAGCTCGAGCTCACGGCCATTCTGGAAGAGCGACCGAGATCGCTGGACTTGAGAGGCGCGGACTAGGTCGCGAGCTCGCGACCTAGCTACAGACTACAGGCGACAGGCTACAGCACGTTGCGCGCGAACGCGCGCTCTTCCTTCAGCCTTCAGCCCTCGGTCTTCAGCCCTATCCCGGCACTCTTTTAATCTGCGCTCCCAACTGCGCGAGTTTTTCTTCTATGCACTCGTAGCCGCGATCGATGTGATAGATGCGCAGCACTTCCGTCGTGCCCTCGGCAACCAACCCCGCCAACACGAGACTTGCAGATGCGCGCAAGTCCGTCGCCATGACTGGCGCGGCAGTGAGCTTGTCGACGCCGTGAATCACGGCGGTGTTGCCTTCGATACGAATATCCGCCCCCAAGCGACGCATTTCGAGCATGTGCATGAAACGGTTCTCGAAGATCGTTTCGATCACCGTTCCGACGCCCTCCGCGATTGTGTTCAGCGCGGCGAACTGTGCCTGCATGTCGGTCGGAAATCCGGGATAAGGCGCCGTGCGGATATCGACGGCGCGCGGTCGGCGACCGCGCATGTCGAGCTCGATCCAAGTGTCGCCGGTTTGCACGACCGCGCCCGCTTCCTGCAGCTTGCTGAGCACGGCGTCCAAGTGCTCGGGTCGAGTGCCTTTGATCTTGACGTGTCCGCGGGTGATCGCGCCGGCGACCAAGAACGTTCCCGATTCGATGCGATCCGGCAGCACGTCGTAAGTCGTGCCTTGCAGCCGTTCGACACCGTCGATCACGATCGTGGGCGTGCCGGCACCATGAACCTTCGCCCCGAGCGCATTCAAGAAATTCGCAAGATCGACGACCTCTGGCTCGCGTGCGGCGTTTTCGATGACCGTTTGCCCCTCGGCAAGCGCAGCCGCCATCATCAAGTTCTCGGTACCCGTCACGGTGACGGTGTCGAGCACGAGGCGTGCCCCTCGCAGTCGACTGGCCCGAGCACGAATGTACCCGTTCTCGATAGAAACATCCGCGCCCATCTTTTGCAGCCCATCGACATGGATGTTCACCGGCCGCGCACCGATCGCACAGCCGCCGGGCAAGGACACATCGGCACGGCCGAACTTTGCGAGTAACGGACCGAGCACGACGATCGAAGCCCGCATCGTACGAACGAGATCGTACGGCGCGACGCATTCGCGGATGGTCGAAGCGTCCACAGCCACACGCATCTTGTCTTCGATCGTGACGCTCACGCCCATACGTCCGAGCAGCTCGATCATGGTCGTCACGTCCCGCAAGTGAGGCACGTTACCGACGGTAACCGGCGTATCCGACAGGAGCGTCGCCGCCAGAATCGGCAAGGCAGCGTTCTTGGCGCCCGAGATGCGCACCTCGCCTTCGAGCGGTTTACCGCCGTGGATCTGAAGTTTGTCCATGGGTTAGGGCGTGGGGATCAGTCTTAGGGCGTGGGGCTCGGGGCTTGGGACTCGAGGTCCTGATCTCGGGCTCTCGCTGCGCGGTTGCCGATTCGAACCTCGGCGCTCACTTAGCGTCCACTTCGTCCGGCGCGAACGCTTGGATGCTCAGCGCATGAATCTCGCGACCCATGAGCGCCCCCAATGCGGCGTACACCAGCTGATGGCGTTGAATCATGCGCTTGCCCGCGAATTGCGGCGCGACGATCACAGACTCGAAGTGAGTGTCGTCGTCGGACCTCACCTCGACACGGGCGCCGGGCAACCCGGCTTCGATCAATTGACGGACTTCGTCGGCGTTCATGAGCGTTGTGAGCCTTCGGTGGGTAAGTTCAACAGGCAAATATGGCGAAACCGTGGCAGCGCCGACAGGCTCTCGCCTCGCCGTTGCGGAAGTAGGTCTGCATATTCTACGCCCATACGCGCTGCCGAGCCGTTCGATGCTGCCGCGATGGCGGGTCCGACGCGGTATGATCCGACCCCATGAAACCAGAGTTGAACGGCGCGCAGGCGATCAGCCGCGCCCGAGACGTCCTTGCCATCGAATCCGCAGCCGTCGCGGCGCTCGCCGCTCACGTCGACGAGCGATTCGTCGAGGCCTGCCGGCTGATATATGCCTGCAGCGGCCGCGTGGTCGTCACCGGCATGGGCAAGTCGGGCCACATCGGCGACAAGATCGCAGCGACGCTCGCAAGCACGGGAACACCCGCCTTCTTCTTGCACGCTGCCGAGGCCAGCCATGGCGACATCGGTATGATCACGAGCTCCGACGTCGTCCTTGCGCTGTCGAATTCCGGCGAGACGGCCGAGCTCATCGCCTTGCTGCCCGTCCTCAAGCGCATGAACGTCCACTTGATTGCCATGACCGGCAAGCCGCAATCGACGCTCGGCCGCACGGCGGATGTCGTGCTCGAAGTCAGCGTTCCGAAAGAGGCGTGCCCGCTCAATCTGGCGCCCACCGCGAGCACCACGGCGATGTTGGCAATGGGCGATGCACTCGCGATCGCCCTCCTCGATGCGCGCGGCTTCACCGAGGAGGATTTCGCCCGCTCGCATCCGGGCGGCAGCTTGGGCCGTCGATTGCTGCTGCACGTCTCGGATGTCATGAGAACGGGCGATCAATTGCCGGCGGTCAGTCCGACCACGCCGTTGCGCGACGGCCTTCTGGAAATGAGCCGCAAAGGATTGGGGATGACCACGATCGTCGACGAGCAACGCCGCGTGATCGGCATCTTCACCGACGGCGATCTGCGCCGGGCGCTCGACAGGAATTTCGATCCGAGCCTGCCCATGCAGGCGGTGATGACCAAGAATCCGAAAACGATCCGGCCGCGCATGCTGGCCGCCGAAGCGGTTCACGTCATGGAAGAGAATCGCATTACGGCGCTCCCGGTCATCGATGACGCAGGCGTTCTGGTCGGCGCTTTGAACGTCCACGACTTGTTGCGCGCCGGCGTGATGTAATCGATGGATACGCTTCTCGAACGCGCCCGCGACATCCGTCTGCTCGTCCTCGACGTGGATGGCGTGCTCACGGATGGACGGCTGTACTTCTCGGCACGCGGCGAGGAGCTCAAGTGCTTTCACGTGCGCGACGGTGCCGGCATCGTCCACTTGCTGCGCGCGGGAATCCAGGTCGCCGTGATTTCCGGACGCTCCTCGAAAGCCGTCGAACGGCGCATGAGCGAGCTCGGCGTGACGTGGGTGCGTCAAGGCATCAACGACAAACTGATTGCTCTACGGGAGCTGCTCGACATTCTTGGACTCGGGCCTCAGGCTGTCGGTGTCGTGGGCGATGACGTCGCCGACTTGCCGCTCTTCGAGGTCGCACGTTTGGCCATTGCGGTCGCCGATGCGCATACGAGCGTGAAATCGCGGGCACATTTCATTACCCAGGCGCCCGGCGGCCAGGGCGCCGTGCGGGAAGTGTGCGACTTGATCCTCGAAAGTCATCAGCGGGCTTGAGGCATGAACTGGCGCTGGATTTCTCTCGCCGCTCTTCTCGCCGCACTGGTGGCGGGCTACGGTGCTTTGACCGGTCGCGATGCATCTCACGTGACCGTATCCGAAAGCGACCGTCTGCCGAGTTATTTCCTGCGCGATGCGCTCATCGTGCAAACCGAGAAAGATGGCGCACCTGGACTACGACTCGCCGCCTCGCGCATCGACCAGGACCGGACGGGCGGCGATATTCACCTCACGTCCGTTCGCGTCGAGTTCCTGCGGACGCAGCAACGCGAATGGGTGCTGACGGCGCGCGAAGGACACATCCCGGCCGAATCGCGTGTCATCGAATTTCGCGGAGATGTCCACTTGCGGCCCATCGACAACAAGACAACGACCTTCTTGCGGACGGACGCGCTCAGCATCGATACAGAACGTCAGGTCGCTTATTCGACGAGCACTCCTGTGAACATCCGCTTCGGAACGTACGCCATGACCGTCGGACGCTTCGAAGCAGATCTCAACACGGAAAAGGTGAAGCTCGAGTCCGTGCGCGGCCGCTCGGAGCGCGGATGAACGTGCGACCGATCGTTCTGCTCGCGGCTCTCGCGTCCCTCGCTGCGCAGGCGGCACAACTCGAGCCCGACGAAATCTTCATCGCCTTCGATTTTTCCGAAATCGACACGCGCAAAGACGAGCATCATTTGCGGGGCAACGTGCGCATCAATCAAGGGCCGATTCTCATCGCCTCGGAAGAAGCCATGGTGCAGGGCGCATTCCAAAACGAGGACAGCCGCTGGACGTTCAACGGCAACGTACACTTGCGTACGAACGAAGCGGACCTGCGCGCCGATACCGCAACCGCACACATCATCAATGGAGCGATCGCGAATGCCGTGGTGACAGGCTCCCCGGCCGTGTTCGAGCGTACGAATCCCACTAATAAAGAACGTGTCGACGGGCGTGCCGGACGAATCGAATACGATTTCGCCAAGGGTGTTATCCGTCTCTCGGACGACGTTCAGTTCAGCTACGATGGCAACGAGTTTCGCGGCGCGGTCGTCGTGTACTACGTGCGCGACGAGCGCGTGGTCGTGAATCCGGAAGGACAGAATCAAGGCCGAGTGAACATCACGATCAGACCTCGCCCCGGCGAGAAGCTTCTACGCGACACCCCTTCCGAATCGCCCGACGGCGGGAATGCTCCATGAGCACGCTGCGCGTCCAAGGACTCGCCAAACGTTACCGCTCCCGCCAAGTCGTCAAGGATCTTTCGATCGAGGTGAGGAGCGGCGAGGTCGTGGGCCTGCTCGGGCCGAACGGCGCGGGCAAGACGACTGCCTTCTACATGATCGTGGGACTCGTATCCTGCGACGCAGGCAACATCTATCTCGACGAGCACGACCTGTCGAACCTGCCGGTACATCGCCGAGCGCGTCTCGGTCTCGGCTACCTGCCGCAGGAGGCCTCCGTCTTCCGCAAGCTCACGGTGGAAGAAAACATTCGCGCGATTCTGGAGACGCGGCCCGAGCTCGACAGCGAGCGACGCAAAGAACTGCTCGAACAATTATTGGAAGAACTACATATCAGTCATATTCGGGCGAGCCTCGGACAGAGTCTATCGGGCGGCGAGCGGCGCCGCGTCGAAATCGCCCGAGCACTGGCGGCCGAACCGCGATTCATACTGCTCGATGAGCCGTTTGCGGGCGTGGACCCGATCTCGGTGCTCGATATTCAGCGCATTATCCGGCACTTAAGTGCCCGTAATATCGGCGTATTGATTACCGACCACAATGTGAGGGAAACCCTCGGCATTTGCGCGCGCGCCTACATCGTCAGCGGCGGTTCGGTCATTGCGGCCGGAACTGCGGAGGAGATCCTTGCAAATCAGGATGTCCGTGAGGTGTACTTGGGTCAAGATTTCAGATTGTGATTCGCGACATCTCGAGGCGCGTTTGGATGCTTCATCCTGACACCTGACGCCAGTTCCCAAGACGAATGCTCAAACCCGCCCTGCAGCTAAAACTTGGCCAGCAGCTCACGATGACTCCGCAGCTGCAACAGGCCATTCGCCTGCTCCAGCTGCCGGTACTCGAACTGCAGGCACAAATCCGCGAAGCGCTCGAAACCAATGTCATGCTCGAAGCCGAGGACGAGGTGGGCAGCCTCGAAACCGGCGACGTGCTCGAGCCGGAATTTCAATCCTCGACTGCCGAAGAAGCCGCCGAGACCGCCGAGCGCGAGCAGGAAGTCGACTTGATCGACGATCCCGACTGGGACGAAAGCCAGCTCACGGGACCCTCGGAGACGCCCTGGTCGGGCGACGACGACTTGTCGCAGGACTTCTCGGATTCGCGAGGCGAGACGCTGCAGGAACACTTGCTCTGGCAGTTGGAAATGTCGCGGCTCAACGAGCGCGAGATGCGCATCGGTGCTGCGATCATCGATGCGATCAACGACGACGGGTACATCATCGAGCCGCTCGAGGAGATCGCACGTAATCTCCAACCGGAGATCGTCGCGAGCGTCGAGGAAGTCGAGCAGGTTCTGCGCCACGTGCAAGCCATGGATCCTGCCGGCGTCGGCGCCCGCTCCGTGAGCGAATGCATCCAATTGCAATTGCGTCAGCTCGATCCGGACACGCCGGGACGCGAAACCGCGCTGACGATCGCAGCGAACTACCTTTCCGAAGTCGCAGATCAGCAATACACGTTGCTGCGGCGACAGCTGCGAGTATCCGACGAGGAGTTGGAACACGCGCTCGCGCTCGTACGCGCTTGCCAGCCCCGCCCGGGATCGAGCGTGCATTCGGTTCCGGCCGAATACATCGTGCCCGACGTGTTCGTGCGCCGAACCGAGCGCGGCTGGGCCGTCGAAATCAATCCTGCGAGCCTGCCCCGCATTCGAGTGAATCAGAGCTATGCCGGCCTGATCGGACGCTCAGCCGATCATGCGATGCTGCGCACGCAGCTGCAGGAGGCGCGCTGGCTGATCCGCAGCCTCGAGATCCGCAACGAAACGCTACTGAAAGTCGCACGCTGCATCGTGCAGCGGCAGTCCGCGTTCCTGGAGCATGGCGACGAGTACATGCAGCCCATGATTCTGAAGGATGTCGCGGAAGCCGTGCAGATGCATGAATCCACGATTTCCCGCGTGACGACGAACAAGTACATGCATACACCGCGCGGCGTGTTCGAGTTCCGCTACTTCTTCTCGAGCCACGTCGCGGCAAGCGACGGCACGGAAATGTCGTCCACGGCCATCCGAGCGAAGATCCGCAAGCTCGTCGCGGCCGAAGACCCCGAGAAACCGCTATCGGACAGCCGCATTGCAGAGATTTTGTCCAAAGAAGGGGTGCAAGTGGCCAGGCGCACGGTCGCGAAATACCGTGAGGCCCTCGGTATTCCCCCTTCTAGCGAGCGTCGAAGAGTTCCCGTGAGATAGGACCAGGTGAGAGCGAGCAGGACGAGTATGTGAATGCATCGATAACTGCAGCCGTTAGGAGCTGCGTCCACAGCAACCGCGTCGGTTAAGAGGAGGCGCCATGCAATTGAACGTCACTGGCCACCATGTCGATGTCACGTCCCCCCTCAAGGATTATGTGGAGAAAAAGCTGGACCGGGTCATCCGACATTCCGACCGAGTCATAGACGTTCACTGCATTCTCACAGTCGAAAAGTTACGCCACAAAGCCGAAGCGACGGTCTTCCTAAGAGGTGGCACCATTTACGCTGACGCCGTCGAACCCGATATGTACGCCGCGATCGATGCGCTCGCCGACAAGCTGGACCGGCGGGTAAAGAAACTGAAAGAGAAGCGCGGCGACCACCACGCACTGGAAGTACACAAAATCCGTCTTTCCTGACCGCACGAACCCCGGGCTCGCGGTCGGGCACGGCCCGATCGCGAGCTTTGCTGCACCATCGTCGCTCTTTTACGGAATCTCCCGCTCGAATCGCTGCGGCAGGCTTCACGCAGCTAGTCCTTCCGTCGTTGCACTGCTAGTCTGTCTCTCGCCAGCAGCATGAGCTGCAAGCGAGTTGTCTCCGTATGCGTCTCGTCATCGTCAGTGGGCTGTCCGGCTCGGGAAAGAGCGTGGCGCTGCACATGCTCGAAGACCTCGAGTACTACTGCGTGGATAACATCCCCGCAGGCCTCTTGCCGATGTTCATTTCGCACACCGTGCGGTCCGATCAATCCACGTATCGGCTCACCGCCGTGGGCGTGGACGCGCGCAATCGCGCAGAAGAGATCGCATCGGTGCCCAAGCTCGTTGCGGAGCTCAAGCGCAGCGGCGTGAATTGCGAGCTCATCTTCCTACGCGCGGACGAGCACGTTCTTCTCAAGCGCTATTCTGAGACCCGCCGGCGCCATCCGCTGAGCCGCGAAGGCCTAGGACTCACGGATGCGTTGAAGCAGGAGCGGACTCTGCTCGAGCCCATTGCCGATGCCGCCGACCTCATTATCGACACATCGCGCACCAGCGTTCACGAGCTGCGCGAGCTCATCCGGCAGCGCGTACGCGGCCGAATCGAAGGACGCATGTCGATCCTGTTCGAGTCGTTCGCATTTCGACACGGCGTGCCCCAAGACGCCGACTTCGTGTTCGACGTTCGCAACTTGCCCAACCCGTATTGGGAACCGGGACTTGCCAAACTCACCGGCCGCGACGCCGAAGTGATCGACTACCTCGAACGGCACCCTCAAGTGCAGGACATGTTCAAGGACATCGTCGGCTTCCTCGAGCATTGGATTCCGGCATTCATCGCCTCGAACCGCAGCTACCTCACGATCGCCATCGGCTGCACCGGCGGTCAGCATCGCTCGGTCTATCTGGTGGAGCGGCTGGCGCGGCACTTCTCCGAGAAGTACCCGCACGTACACACCAAACACCAATACCAAACGCGAATCACGAACGGCACGTAACGTGCGGTTGGACTTCCGCACGCCGACTGCCCGAAGAGCTCGAGATTGGCCGATCTCGAGCGACCGTTCGGCCTAGAGTGGGACGCCACCATGGGCTCGCGGCGCTGTCGCCCGCAGGAACCGTTCAGGCGCCGATGGGCGTTCCCGTTCGAGTCTGAGAGTCACTCTCGTTGTTCGTGGCCGCCGACAACGCCAAGCCGCATCCCTCTTCCGTTACACTGCGCGCCACTTCGCGGGCGGAAGACGGATGAAAACCGAGGCAGCAGAGAAAATGACCCGATTGAGCACGCTGCGCAGCGTGCTCGAGCAGGGGTCATTGCGCCATGCCCAGCGCATGATCAACTCGCTGCATCCCGCGGAAATCGCTTCGCTGATCGAATCGCTGCCCCCCGCCAAACGCGAGATCGTGTGGGAATTCGTCGACCCGGAGCTCGAGGGCGAAGTGCTCGTCGAGTTGAACGACGAGGTGCGGGCCGAGCTCATCGGCGGCATGGATGCCGAAGAGCTGATCGCCGCCACTGAAGGGCTGGAAGTCGACGACCTTGCGGACCTGATCGGCGACCTGCCGGAAACCCTGAACGAGCGGGTCATGCGCTCGATGGACGCGCAGGACCGGGAGCGACTGTCGGCCATCCTTGCGTTCCCGGAGGACAGTGCCGGCGGTCTGATGAATCTCGACGCGGTCACGGTCCGACCGGACGTGACCGTCGAGGTCGTGCTGAGATACGCGAGGATGCGCGGCGAGCTGCCGGATCGGACCGACCGGCTGTTCGTCGTGAACCGGCACGACCAATACCTCGGCGCCGTGGATCTCACGAAGCTGATCACCGTCGATCCGGAAACGACCGTCGGCGAGATCATGGACACGACCATCGAGGGTATTCCGCCCGAAACGCCGGCGCGCGAAGTTGCCAAGCTGTTCGAAGACCACGACCTGGTCTCTGCGGCTGTGGTCAGTAAGGACGGCAAGCTCCTCGGCCGCATCACCATCGACGACGTGGTCGACGTCATCCGCGAAGAAGCCGATCACTCCGTCATGAGCATGGCCGGTCTCGACGAGGACGAGGACATCTTCGCCGGCGTGGTGACGAGTGCCAGGCGACGCGCCGTTTGGCTCGGGGCCAATTTGATCACCGCCTTCGTGGCCGCGAACGTCGTGGGCCTCTTCGAAGCGACGATCGAGAAGGTCGTGGCGCTCGCCGTGCTCATGCCGATCGTCGCGAGCATGGGCGGCATCGCCGGCAGTCAAACGCTCGTGCTGATCATCCGCGGTCTCGCGCTCGGGCAAATCGAGCACGCCAATGCGCGCTGGCTACTGGGCCGCGAGGTGGCGGTCGGACTGTTGAACGGCCTGACTGTCTCGGCAATCGTGGCGACGGCGGGCGGCATCTGGTTCCACGATTGGAAACTGGGCGCCATCATTTTCGCCGCGCTGCTGATCAATCTGCTTGCGGCAGCGTTGGCAGGCGTCGGCGTCCCGCTCGGATTGAAACGCATGGGCATCGATCCTGCGCTTGCCGGCAGCGTCGTGTTGACGACCATCACCGATGCCGTGGGATTCGCGTCGCTGCTCGGCTTGGGAACGTTGTTCCTGATCTAGCGGCAGCGCGCTCAAGCTTCTTTCCGTGTCAGCCGGCGCAGCATTCCCGTCGCGCCCGTCGAAGCAATCGACAATCCGCCCAGAAACGCCATCAAGTCGTCGGACCGACGCATCGCGTCCTGATATCCGAGCGCGATCAGCTCCCGCGTATACGTGTCCTGAAACAGCAAGTAGCTCATCAGTTGTCCGCCGCCGGTGTTCAGCGCGCCCATCGTGCGCAACAGCACGCGCAGCGCACGCGGCAGCGAGCCGACGTGATGACGCGCGATTTCGGATAAGTCCCGGCTCGGCAGCATCACGAGCAGATCGATGCGGCGAACGCGCGCACCTTCCGCATTGATCGGTCCCACACGGGCCACGATCTCATTGAGCTGCGTCAGACGCTCCAGATCCGAATAGAGCCCGTCGCTGAACAGCGCATCGAGCATGTAGCCGAAAATTTGTCCGAACGTCGGGCACAGCGGCGGCACCGAGCTCGGCGGGCGCGCTTCGTTGCGAGTACCGATGACCAGGAGCCGCTCCGCTCCCAAGTGGATGGCCGAGCTGAACGGATTCGCCTCGCGCATCGCACCGTCGCCGTAGTACTCGCGATCGAGCAGCACCGGAGGAAACAGGAACGGTACTGCCACGCTGGCCATCAAATGATCCAGCGACAACTGCGTCGGCTGACCCTCCCGCCGCATCCGCATCCACGGCTCGACGTTGTGATTCGCCTGATAGAACGACACCGACCGCGCGCTCGTGTACCCCGTGGCGGACATCGCGATGGCCTCGAGGTGTCCCGCCTCGATCGACCGGCGAATCTTCGAGAACTCGAAATGTTCGGCGAGCAGCTCGCGTAGCGGCGAGTTGTCGAGGAGCGAGCGCGGCGGAGGCAGCAGCCACCCGCCCGATATCATGGCGAGCAGCCAATGCAGACCGGAGCGCAGCATGCTCGCGGTATCCGCACGGAACACCTGCTCGACTTTGAAGTTACGCCAGACGCGTTCCAGATTGCCGATCGCGACGCGGAAGCGCTCGGCATGAACGGCGATCGCCGTGGCATTGACGGCGCCGGCCGAAGTGCCGGTGATGACCGGAAACGGATTGGCCGCTCGTGCCGGAAGCAAGTCGGCAATCGCACGCAAAACGCCGACCTGATAAGCGGCGCGCGCACCGCCGCCGGGCAGCACGAGTCCGACTTTCAGAGGGGCAGCATTGTTCTCGTCGACCATGCAAATTCTGCGGAAGCGGCACTGCAGCCCGATTGCAATGCCCGGGCCCTTGGGCAGCGTTCAGGCTAGTATGGCACACTGGCTCGGACATCCCGACGAAGTACTCTCAATGGAGGGTCCATGAAGCACCGTGCCAATCGCCGAATCGATCCCTGGCTCGCAGGGCTCGTGTTGCTCTTGTCGATTGCGGGCTTCGCGCAGGCGCAAACGCTTGCGGTGGGCTCGGCGGCACCCGACTTCAGGCTGCAAGACCAGAACGGCAAGTGGCATGAGCTGAAGGATTATCGAGGCAAGTGGGTTGCGCTTTATTTCTATCCCAAGGACCAGACGCCCGGGTGCACGGCGCAGGCATGCGAGTTCCGCGACAACATCTTCGCGTTCAAAGAAGCGAATGCGCAGATCCTCGGCGTCAGCATCGACGACGTCGAATCGCACAAGAAGTTTGCCGAGAAGCACAGCCTGCCCTTTCCGATCCTTGCCGATCCGAACAAGGAAGTCGTCAAGGCATACGGAGTCTTGGGGCTGTTGGGCTTTGCGAAACGCGAGACATTCTTGATCGATCCGCAGGGCGTGATCGTCAAGCAGTATTCGGTCGGCAATCCCAAAGGGCATTCGGAAACCGTGCTGGCCGACATCAAACGGCTGCAGCAACGTTCCGGCTCATGAGCACCGCACTGGTCGGCGCCATGCCGATCAGTGCAAGGCTTTGATCGCCTCGTCCAGCCCGCTCAGCGTGAGCGGGAACATACGGTCTTCGAGCAGCTCGCGCGTGATCTGGATGGACGGCGTGTACTCCCATCGCTCGACCGGCTCCGGATTCAGCCACACGAAATTCGGCCAGGTCTGCGTGAGCCGCCGCATCCACACGGCGCCCGCCTCCTCGTTCCAGTGCTCGACGCTGCCCCCGGGCTGCACGATCTCGTAAGGACTCATCGTCGCATCGCCGACGAAAATGAGCTTGTAATCGTGACCGTAGGTGCGCATGACTTCGAATGTCGGAATCCTTTCGACGTGGCGCCGACGGTTGTCTTTCCACAAGAACTCATAGACGAAGTTGTGGAAATAGAAATACTCGAGATGCTTGAACTCGCTGCGCGCCGCCGAGAACAGCTCCTCGCAAATACGCACGTGATCGTCCATCGAGCCGCCGACATCTAGGAACAGCAGCACCTTGACGGCATTGCGCCGCTCGGGGACGAACTTGAGATCGAGCATGCCGGCATTGCGTGCCGTCGAATCGATCGTGCCGTCGAGATCGAGATGCTCGGGCGCGCCTTCGCGCGCGAACTTGCGCAGCTTGCGCAGTGCGATCTTGATGTTGCGCGTGCCGAGCTCGACGTTGTCCGCAAGGTTTCGATATTCGCGCTGATCCCACACTTTCACGGCGCGGCGGTGGCGCGAGCCGTCCTGCCCGATCCGAATGCCTTCCGGGTTGTAGCCGTAAGCACCGAACGGCGAAGTGCCGGCCGTGCCGATCCACTTGTTGCCGCCTTGATGGCGTTCCTTCTGCTCCTCGAGCCGTTTCTTCAACGTCTCGATGAGCTTGTCCCAACCGCCGAGCGATTGGATCTTCGCCTTTTCCTCCTCGGACAGCGTGCGCTCGGCCATGCGGCGCAACCACTCTTCCGGGATCTTCGCCATCACCGATTCGAACAGATCCTCAGCGCCTTTGAAGTACGCCGCGAAGGCGCGGTCGAAACGATCGAAGTGCCGCTCGTCTTTGACCAGGCAGGCGCGCGACAGATAGTAGAACTCTTCGGCACTCGCACTCGCGACTCGCGCTTCCAGCGCTTCGAGGAGCGCCAGGAACTCGGTGATCGAGACCGGCACCCCGAAATCGCGCAGCTTGAAGAAGAACGGGACGAGCATGTCAGGCTATCGCACGAACGCTCAGCGTCCCTGGCGTCGGTGCAAGAACACCAATTGCTCGAACAAGTGCACATCCTGCTCGTTCTTGAGCAACGCACCGTAGAGCGGCGGAATCGCTTTCTTCGGATCGTCCGCGCGCAACGCCTCGGGCGGGATGTCTTCCGCCACGAGCAGCTTGATCCAGTCGAGCAGCTCCGACGTGGACGGCTTCTTCTTGAGTCCCGGCATTTCGCGCACCCGAAAGAAGGTCGTGAGCGCCTCGGCCAGGAGCTCTTTCTTGAGATCCGGATAGTGGACGGCGACGATGCGCTCCATCGTCGGCGGATCCGGGAAACGGATGTAGTGGAAGAAGCAGCGACGCAAGAATGCGTCGGGCAGCTCCTTCTCGTTGTTGCTCGTGATGACGATGATCGGGCGGTGCCGCGCCTTCACCCACTGCCGAGTCTCGTACACATAGAACTCCATGCGATCGAGCTCGTGCAGGAGGTCGTTCGGAAATTCGATGTCGGCCTTGTCGATCTCGTCGACGAGAAGCACGGGTTGGACTTCGCTTTCGAAGGCCTCCCACAACCGGCCTTTCACGATGTAATTCGCGATGTCGTGAACCTTGGGATCGCCGAGCTGCGAATCGCGCAGTCGCGACACGGCATCGTATTCGTACAACCCTTGCTGCGCCTTGGTCGTGGACTTGATGTGCCAGCGAAACAGCGGACGATCGAGCGCGCGCGCGATTTCTTCCGCGAGCTGCGTCTTGCCGGTGCCCGGCTCGCCTTTCACGAGCAGCGGGCGACCCAATGTGACGGCCGCATTGACCGCCATCATCAAATCCTCGGTGGCGACGTAGTTGGCTGTACCCTCGAAACGAACAGTCATCGACAACTCCAAGTGAGCTCAAGAACCTGCGCAAGGCTTTCCAAAAGCCGCAGCTCGCAATGCCGCTCCTGAGCGGCTGCCCGCAAACGTGCTCGGCAAGAGTCCCGGCAGGAAGAGCGAGTCTACAGGAGTAGAACGCTCATCATGGAATCGGCGTGAGTCTCAAGCGGTACAAAGGCGTTTCCGGCAGCAACGGCCCAGGCTCGCCTCGTGCCCATGAGGCGTGACCCGCTCCATAGAACGGGGACAAAGGGTGATCGACCGGCCCACCGGGCATTTGGAACAAGCCCTCGTGTTCCCGCCCCGGAGCAACGACGAGCCGTTCGGAAGCACCGAACCGTTTTCCCTGCACACGCGGCATGTGACCATCGCCGGGAAGCGGCTCGGCGGGCATATCCAGCCAATACTTTGCCAGCGGCAACGCCGTGGACAGCGGGTGCCACATCTCCAAGGTGTTCTGCCGTCCCCATGTGCAGGAGGCCAGCTCGCCGCAAGTACGCTCGAGCTTGGTCAATGCACGGTCGAGCGAGCTCAACAGCGCCTGTTCCCAGCTCGCAAACCGCGGATCGAGCAGGTGCTCCGGACGCTGCGTGACGAGCCGCCAGAGCGACCCCTCGAATTGCGGCGTCGGCCCAAAGCGCATTTCGGGATGTTTCGTGCGCGCTGCCGCCGTGAACCAGTCGAAGACGTCCTTGCGGACGTGCAATCTGAACTCGCGGACGATGCGATACCCCGCATCGTCGGGTGCCGCACGGCCGGACCACCCCTGAACGAGCTCCCGCGCTCGCGCACGCATCTGCGAATCTGCGATCGTTCGCGCATCCAACAGGTCGAGCAACAGATCCCGCCACCGCACGAGGAACAAGGCACGATCGTCGAGTTGAATGGCGGCGAGATCGGCCGGCGAGGCGCTCTGCAACGCGAAGAGGCCGTCACGGATCTGCGCCGCGCGCGCACCCAAGTCGTATTCGCCGTCGCCCAAGAACGAAATCCATGTCTCCACATCGATGGTGCGCGTGTTTGCCGTCCACAGACGACCGCTCGGCGGATCGATGACGCGTGGATACTCGCTCGGCGCACGCCATCCGATCCAACCGGTACCGCTCGCCCGCCACGACGCAGGCTGCGATGGATCGTAATTCGCGCGGATCGGCACGCGTCCGAACAGCGACCAACCGATCGAACCGTTTCTGTCGACGGCGAGGATGTTCTGCACGGGAGCACCCGCCGTGTTCGCCGCATGTAGTAGCTCCGGGACGCTTCTGGCGTTCTCGAAATCGAGCAAACGCAGATTCGTCGCTGTCGGATGATGCGCAGTCCAGGCGAGCGCGAGCGGCCGATCCTGTTCGTCGCGCGCGACGATCGGTCCCCACCGTGTGACGCTCACATCGAATTCGACCGACGCCGCGCCCCGGACTTTGATTTCTTCGCGGCGCGTGACGATCGGCTCGAGCTCGTCGCCGACGAAGTAACGCGATGGATCTTCGGGATCGAGCTCGACGATGACGAGATCGGTCCAATCGCCGTAACTGTTCGTGTATCCCCAAGCGACGTGGCCGTTGCTTCCGACGATGAGCGCGGGCAGTCCCGGCAGCGTGACCCCGACCAGATCGAGACTCCTCTCTCCGCTCCGAACCACGAGCCGCGCCCGATACCACGTGTTCGGCAACCTCAGTCCCAAGTGCATGTCGTTTGCGAGCATCGCCGCACCGTTCGCAGAGCGTGCTGCGCTGACCGCCCAGCTGTTGCTGCCGATGGGCTCCGCCGCTTCGACTTCGAGCCGCGAAAGCGGCGCCTCTCGCAGCATCGTTCCCTGTTGCCGCAAATCGAAGACTTGCGCGTCGGGCATCGGCGGTAGCTGCCACACCCCGCCCACGATCGGCGCATCCCATTCGGTCCCGAGCGGATGCAAGAAGGCGAAAACCTCAGGCGGGAGCGTTGCACGGAGCCTAGCGCGCGCGAGCTCGGACTCGCCGTTCGAATCGTTGAGCGAGAGGTACATCGCGAATGCGACGAGCACCGAATCCTCGGCGCGCCAAGGCGCCGGCTGCACACCGAGCAGCAAGTGTTCCCAAGGCCGGCTGCGCAAGCTATTGAGTCCCGCGTTCACTCCCGCGACATACGCATCGAGCAGCTCGCGATCGGCGTCGGTCGCCTCCTCGAGAACTCGGCGAGCGACGCGACGGAACCCGTGAATGCGTAACTGCTTGTCGGTATCGACGAGCGACGGTCCGAGCAGCTCGGCCATCTCTCCTGCTGCCGCGCGCCGCAAGAGATCCATTTGAAAGAAGCGATCCTGCGCATGCACAAAGCCGGTGCCGAAGGCGAGATCGGAACGTGACTGCGCAGTAATCGTCGGCGTGCCATTGGCATCGCGCTCGATCGCAATCGGCTGGGCGGGACCGGACAGTGCGACTTCACCGTCGAGTTGCGGCAGGCTCGCACGCAGCGCAAGCCAGAGCGCGAGCGCGCAGGCAACGATCAAGATGGCTGCTCCCGCGAGCAGCCAGCGCACGATGCGCATCATTGGTGGCTCTTTGTAGTTATAGCCGGACTTCGAGAATCTTCATCGAGTTCGTCTTGCCGGCGACGCCCGTGAGCTCGCCCTTGGTCAGAATGATGCGGTCGCCGACCTCCACCATGCCTTGCTGCAGCAGCGTCCGGAATATGTCGGCATAGACCTTTTGCGGATCGGTGTGCGTGATATCGAAGTTCACCGGATACACGCCGCGGTAGAGCATCACTCGACGGCGTGTCGCCTCATGACGCGTGAACGCATAGATCGGAATATCGGCGCGGATACGCGACATGCAAAGCGGCGTGGAGCCGGACTCGGTCAGCGCGACGATGGCTTTCACGTTCAAATGATTGGCCGTGTACATCACCGCCATCGCGATCGCCTCGTCCGTGCGTTCGTAGATGTGATCTTCGCGGCGGTGCCGGATAGGACTGTGGGCGGACTCGTATTTCTCCGCACCCATGATGACCTGCGCCATCGCCTGAACCGCTTTGACGGGATACTTACCGACGGCGCTCTCGCCCGAGAGCATCACCGCATCGGTGCCATCCATCACGGCGTTCGCCACGTCGGACACCTCCGCGCGCGTCGGAACGGGATTGTGAATCATGGACTCCATCATCTGCGTCGCAGTGATGGCGACGCGGTTGCGCCTGCGAGTCGCTGCAATGATGTGCTTCTGCAGACCGGTGAGCTCTGCGTAGCCGACTTCGACGCCGAGATCGCCGCGCGCAACCATGACGGCATCGCTCGCCTGGATGATGCGATCGAGATTGGCGATCGCCTCGCTCCGTTCGATCTTCGCCACGAGATAGCCGTGCCCGCCCTCCTTACGCAGCAGATGACGCGCCTCTTCGATGTCGCCGCCGTCGCGCGCGAAAGACACTGCGAGATAGTCGACGCCGAGCTCGGCGGCCAGGCGAATATCCGCACGATCCTTGTCGGTGAGCGCGCCGGCCGACAAGCCGCCGCCTTGTTTGTTGATGCCCTTGTTGTCGGAGAGCTGCCCGCCGACGACGACGCGCGTGCGAATGCGCGGACCGTCGACGTCGAGCACTTCCAGCACGATCTGCCCGTCGTCGAGCAACAAGGTGTCGCCGGCTTGGACGTCCCGCGGGAGATTCTTGTACGCCACTCCGACGGCCGACTGATTGCCGCCTTTCGGGTCGAGACTCACGTCGAGCGTGAAGATCGCATCCTCGACCAGTTGAATGGGCCCGTTCGCGAAACGCTCGATGCGGATCTTCGGGCCTTGCAGATCGCCGAGCACGGCGACCCACTTGCCCACCTCTTCCGCGACCTCGCGCACCATTTTGACGCGGCGAACGTGCGCTTCCGGCTCGCCGTGAGAGAAATTGATGCGCACGACATCCGCGCCCGCACGGATCATGTCCGCGAGCGTTCGCGGATTGTCGGTGGCTGGCCCGAGCGTCGTCAGAATTTTCGTGCGTCGAAGCATGGCGATGAGGTATCAACCTTCCAGCGGTCTTCGACGATATTGGCAAATCCGACGCGCGAGATCATCTCGGACGTTGCCGGCACGCCATGTCGAGATCCCTCTCGAGGCTGCGCTCAGCCGTTCGCGCGGGCTTCGAGCGCTGCGACCGCCGGAAGCTTCTTGCCCTCGAGGAACTCGAGGAATGCACCGCCGCCGGTCGAGATGTAGGAAATGTCGTCTCCGACCCGGTATTTCTCGATGGCAGCGAGCGTGTCGCCGCCGCCGGCGATGGAGAACGCGGAGCTGCGAGCGATGGCTTGCGCGATGACGCGTGTGCCTTCGCCGAACTGGTCGTACTCGAACACGCCGACCGGGCCGTTCCAAACGATCGTGCCGGCCTTCTCGCACATGCGCGCAAAGCTCTCTGCGGTATCCGGCCCGATGTCCAGGATCATCTCGTCCGGACCAACCTCGCCGACCTTCTTGACGTCGGCCTCTGCGCTCGCAGAGAACTCCTTCGCCACGACCACGTCGGTCGGCAACGGAATCTCCACGTTCGAGCTGCGCGAGCGTTCGAGCAAGCCCTTGGCGATGTCGATCATCTCCGCTTCGACCAGCGACTTGCCGACGTTGTAGCCGGCCGCGGCAATGAACGTGTTCGCAATGCCGCCGCCGACGATCAGCTTGTCGACTTTGGTCAGCAACGTTTCGAGCACGGTGAGCTTCGTCGAGACTTTCGATCCGGCGACGATGGCGATCAGGGGCCGCTTCGGCTTCTCGAGTGCAGTCTCGAGCGCAACCAACTCGTTCATGAGGAGCGGGCCGGCACAAGCGACCGGTGCAAAACGCGCGACACCGTGCGTGCTCGCCTCGGCGCGATGCGCCGTACCGAAAGCATCCATGACGTAGATGTCGCAGAGCGCGGCCATCTTGCGCGCAAGCTCTTCGTTGTCCTTCTTCTCGCCCTTGTTGAACCGCACGTTTTCGAGCAACACCACTTCGCCGGGCGCCGCTTCGACGCCGTTCAACCAGTCCTTCTCGAAGCGCACCTTGTAACCGAGCAGCTCGGACAGACGCTTGGCCACGGGCGCCAACGAGAACTCCTCGTCGTACACGCCTTCTTCGGGCCGACCGAGATGCGACATGACCAACACTCGCGCACCTGCATCCTTGGCATGCTGAATCGTCGGCAAGGCCGCGCGGATACGCGCATCGCTCGTCACGACGCCGTTCTGCACCGGCACGTTCAAATCCTCGCGAATCAGTACGCGCTTGCCGCGCAAGTCGAGATCGGTCATTCGCAGAATGGGCATGGGTGACTCCGGAAAGGGTTGCTCGGCTGTTCGATTCTGGACTGCTGCCAGAACGACGAGAAACGAAAAGTTTGTTGTCGGCTATCGGGTCCGGACGCTAGCCAGAGTCCGGAACCCGACGGCCGCCGATCGGATCGCGTTATTTCGCGATAACGCGCACCATCTCCAGGATCTTGTTCGAATAGCCCCACTCGTTGTCGTACCACGCGACGACCTTCACGAAGGTGGGATCGAGCTGAATGCCGGCCTCCGCGTCGAAGATGGACGTGCGCGGATCGCCGCGGAAATCGGTCGCGACCACCTTGTCCTCCGTGTAGCCGAGCACGCCTTTCATCGGACCTTCGGAGGCGGCCTTCATCGCCGCACAAATCTGGTCGTACGTCGTCTCCTTGTTCAGCTCGACCGTCAGGTCGACGACCGAGACGTCCGACGTCGGCACGCGGAAGGCCATGCCGGTGAGTTTCTTGTTCAGCTCGGGAATCACCTTGCCGACGGCCTTTGCTGCTCCCGTCGACGACGGAATGATGTTTTCCAGGATGCCGCGGCCGCCGCGCCAATCCTTGTTCGACGGACCGTCGACCGTCTTCTGCGTCGCCGTCGCTGCGTGCACGGTCGTCATCAAGCCGCGCTTGATGCCGAAGTTGTCGTTCAGCACCTTGGCGACGGGCGCCAAGCAGTTCGTCGTGCACGAGGCATTGGAAATGATGGCTTGACCGTCGTAGGTGTTGTGATTCACACCGAACACGAACATCGGCGTGTCGTCCTTGGACGGGGCCGACATGATGACTTTCTTGGCGCCCGCGGAGATGTGCTTCTGCGCGGCTTCCTTCGTGAGGAACAGGCCGGTCGACTCGACGACGATGTCGGCGCCCACATCGCCCCACTTCAGCTCGGCCGGATCCTTGATGGCCGTCAGACGAATCTTCTTACCGTTGACGATCAACGTATTGCCGTCGACCGCCACCTCGCCCTTGAAGCGCCCATGCACGGAATCGTATTTCAGCATGTACGCGAGATAGTCGGGCTCGAGCAGGTCGTTGATGCCCACGATCTCGATGTCCGAGAAATCCTGCACGGCGGCGCGGAAAACCATGCGCCCGATACGACCGAACCCGTTGATGCCGACTTTGATGCTCATTGACTGCTCCAAGTGAAAATGTCGGGCCACTGCTGAATGATTGATCCGCCGAGTCGCAGCTCGCGTTTCGAGAGAACCGGCGACGGTCGACGATCAACCCGCAACGCGGGACCCTCAGAGAATCGACTGAACTACCTTCACGACGTTTTCAACCGTAAACCCGAAGTGCTTGAACAAGTCCTTCGCGGGCGCCGACGCACCGAACGAGGTCATGCCGATTACCGTCCCTTTTCTGCCGACATAGCGCCACCAAGTCTCGGGCGAACCCGCTTCGATCGCGACCCGACGTTCGACGCTGCTCGGCAGCACCGATTCCCGATATACCTCGTCCTGTGCGTCGAACACATTCGTACTTGGCATAGAGACCACACGTACGCGGCGTCCGCCTTGTTCTAGTGCCGCGGCCGCTTCGACCGCGAGCGCCACTTCCGAGCCCGTCGCGATCAGAATGACCTCAGGGGTACCCGCACAGTCCTTGAGCACATAGCCGCCGCGTCGCACGTTCGCGAGCTGCTCGGGGCTGCGCGGTTGCGCCGGCACGGCTTGTCGGGTGAGCGCGAGCGCCGTCGGCCCGTCGCGACGTTCGACGGCATCCACCCAGGCCACCGCGGTCTCGTACGCGTCGCAGGGCCGCCAGACCACCATATTCGGGATGATGCGCAGGCTCGCCAATTGTTCGATCGGCTGATGCGTCGGTCCGTCCTCGCCGAGCCCGATCGAATCGTGCGTCAAGACATAGATCGCGCGTTGGCGCATCAGCGCCGACATACGGAGCGCATTGCGCGCGTAATCGGAGAACACCAGGAACGTGCCCCCGTACGGAATGAAACCGCCGTGCAACGCCAGGCCGTTCATGATCGCGGCCATGCCGAACTCGCGCACGCCGTAATGCAAGTAATTTCCGGTCGGTTCCTTGGCGCTCCAAACGCGCGAATCCTTACGGTTCGTATTGTTCGAGCCCGTCAGATCGGCCGAGCCTCCGAAGAACTCCGGCAACGATGGGCCCAACGCATTCAGAGCCTGCTGCGAGCATTGGCGCGTCGCCAGCGCCCCGCTCTGTTTCGCCGCTTGTTCGAGACAGCTCGCCACGATTTGCGGCCAGTTCGTGGGCAACTCGCCGGCCATGCGCCGTTCGAACTCCGCCGCGAGCTCGGGATACGCCGCTTGGTACGCCGCAAACTTGGCTTCCCAGGCTGACTGGGCCGCTGCGCCGCGCTTACGCGCATCCCACGCCTCGGCAATTTCGGTCGGAATCTGGAAGGGCTCGTACGGCCAATCGATGTTCTTGCGCGTCGCCGCGACCTCGTCGGCGCCCAACGCCGCACCGTGCGTCGCCTCGGTGCCCTGCTTGTTCGGCGCGCCCCAGCCGATGATCGTCTTACAGCAAATCAAGGTCGGGCGAGTCGTTTCCGCCTTCGCTTGCTGAATAGCCCGCTCGATAGCCGCAGGATCGTGCCCGTCCACATTCGGAACGACGTGCCAACCGTAGGCTTCGAAGCGTTTCGGCGTGTCGTCGGTAAACCAGCCATGCACCTCGCCGTCGATGGAGATGCCGTTGTCGTCGTAGAAACAAATGAGCTTGCCGAGACCGAATGTGCCGGCCAACGAACAAGCTTCGTGCGAGACGCCTTCCATCAGACATCCGTCGCCGAGGAAGACGTACGTGTAGTGATCGACGATCTCGTGGCCGGGCCGGTTGAACGTCGCTGCGAGCGCCTTCTCGGCGAGCGCCATGCCGACTGCATTGGCGAGCCCTTGGCCGAGCGGGCCGGTCGTCGTCTCGATACCGATCTTCGGATCGTGCTCCGGGTGGCCCGGCGTATGCGAGCCGAGCTGCCGAAAACGCTCGATCTCGCTCATCGGCAGCGGGTAGCCGGTCAGATGCAGGAGCGCATAAAGAAGCATCGAGCCATGGCCGTTCGAGACGACGAAGCGATCGCGGTCGGGCCATTGCGGATCGGCGGGGTTGTGCTTGAGGTGGTCGTTCCACAGCACTTCCGCGATGTCGGCCATGCCCATCGGCATGCCCGGATGACCCGAATTCGCTTTCTGAACGGCGTCCATCGCCAAGGCACGAATTGCATTAGCCAGTTGCCGGCGATGCAACGACATTTGGAACTTCCCAGGGTGATTGAAAAGGCGCGCATTTTGGACCATCGAGCCAGTCGAACCAAGGGGCCGAACGGGCTTTCCGCGGGTCGTTCGCAACCCGTTTCAGGATTCCCCAATTGACGGAATGTCATTCCGCCTGCCGCCAAGCGGTGTTGCTCCAAACCTACGCCGACTGTCTGTGTCCGCTGACGATTCGCCGACCAGTGAGACGGAGCGCAAGAATTGGCGACTCCGAGCCTCAGCGCGTGGAACGTTTTGACCTCGGTCACCCTTTTGCAACCGAGCTGACCGGTAAGATTTCTTCGAGTCCACTACAGGATGATTATGTCGTCCGACGTCGTGTCCGCACGGCCCGGAAGCTTCACACGACGTCATATGCAGTCTTTCCGTCTCATACAGTTCAGCGACACGCATCTCTCGGGCGACGCTGTTGCACGATTGCGAGGCATCGCGTGTCTCCCCGCGCTTCAGGCCGCCGTCGCCGACGCGTATCGTCGCTGCCACAACCCCGACGGCATCCTGCTCACGGGCGATCTCGTGCAGGACGATCCCGAAGGCTATCGCTGGATCCGCCACGTGTTCGGCGAATCGCGGGTTCCGGTGCTCTGCCTCGCCGGCAACCACGATCTGCCCGATCACATGCGCAACGAGCTCGCCGGCGAACCCTTTCAGGTCGGCGGCGAAAAGGGGTTCGGCCGCTGGCTCATCGTGCTGCTGGACACCTGGGTTGCGCACTCCGCCTCGGGCCGCATCGGTCGCGAAGGGCTTGCGCAGCTGCGCACCGTCCTTGCGCAGAATCCGAACAAGCACGTCCTCATCTGCCTGCATCACCATCCGATTGCGATGCGCAGCGAATGGCTCGATCAAGTGGGACTCGAGGACGCGGACGAATTTCTCGCGATCGTGCGTCAGCATCCGAACGTCCGCGGCGTGTTGTGGGGTCACGTTCATCAGTCGCTCGACAGTTTCGTCCACGGCGTGCGTTTCATGGCCTCGCCCGCGACGTGCGCGCAGTTCCTGCCGGGCAGCACGGATTTCGCCCTAGACAACCGCCCGCCGGGCTATCGCGTGCTCGAGTTGATGCACGACGGGACGATTGCCACAGAAGTTGTCTGGCTCGAAGCCTACGCGGAACGCAGCGTCGCCTGAGTCACGAGATCGGGCTCTGGCCCCCGATCTCGAGCAAGGGCATCATCCGACGATGCGCCAGCGACATCTTTCCTCCTGCGGCCTCGCGCTGCTGATTTGTTTTCTGTTCGCCTCGGCCGCACGCGCCGACGGACAGGCAATCCTTTGGTCGCTCAAAGGCAAGGCGAACACGGTGTATCTGCTCGGCTCCGTGCACTTCCTGCGACCCACCGATGAGCTCCCGCAAAAGGTGAAAGATGCGTATGCCGACGCCGAGCGGTTGCTCATGGAAATCGACATGGACGATCTGGATCCCGTAGAGGTTCAGAATGCGACGCTCCAGCTCGGCATGCTCCCGGAGGGCGAGACACTGGAATCGCAGATCGGCGCGGAGAGCTATGCGAAAGTCGCAGAGTACGCGCGCTCGCTCGGCTTCGAACCCATCCTTCTCAACCGTTTCCGCCCCTGGCTGGCCGCCATCACGTTGGCACAGCTACAAATCATGAAGCTGGGCTTCGATCCGAACGCCGGCATCGAGCAGCGCTTCGTGGCGCTCGCCGCCAAGGACAAGAAAGAGATCCTGGGTCTCGAAACACTGCGCGAGCAGCTCTCGATGCTCGCGAGCTTACCGGCGCCGCGCCAACGCGAATTCCTGCTCTACACCGTCGAAGACACGCAACGTGCGAGCCGCGAGATCGACGAGTTGATCTCGGCGTGGCGCGCCGGCGATACCCAGGGTCTGGCGAAGGTTCTGGCGGAAGGCTTCGAAGAGTATCCGGATCTGTACCGGCCTTTGACCGTCGATCGCAATCGCAAATGGATTGCACCGATCGAAGCGCTGCTCGACGACGAGGACGACTACTTGGTCATCGTCGGTGCACTTCACCTCGTCGGCAAAGACAGCGTCATCGAGTTATTGGAGAAGAGAGGGCATCGGGTAGTGCGGCATTGACGGCCAGAGGCCATCAGGCCGCAGGCTGTAGACTGTAGGCTTGCGACAGCGCGCTCGCGCGCCAGCCACTCACTACTCACCACTCACTACTCACGATCCGCCATCCCCCTCGAATCACGAATCACGAGCATGTGGAAACCCCTTCTCGCCATCTGCCTCGGCGCCAGTCTCGGCGCTCTGTTGCGCTGGTGGCTCGGCACGCACCTGAACGCGATTCTTCCGACGCTGCCGTTCGGTACGCTAGCGGCCAATCTGCTCGGCGGATACTTGGTGGGATTGGCGATCGCCTTCTTCGCGTTTCAGCCCGGCGTGCCGATGGAGTGGCGCCTGTTCGTCATTACCGGGTTCTGCGGCGGACTGACGACGTTCTCGACGTTCTCGGCGGAAATCGTCTCGCTACTTCAACAGCGCCAGATCGCATGGGCTTGCGGAGCCGCGGCCATTCACCTGTTCGGTTCGGTCGGGATGACGCTGCTCGGAATCGCGACGTTCGCCTGGATCAAACGCTGAGCGTCAAACTTCGATCATCTCGAAGTCTTCTTTTCCCGCACCGCAATCGGGACAGCGCCACGACAGCGGCACGTCCTCCCAGCGTGTTCCAGGAGGAATGCCAGCGACGGGATCTCCCTTCTCCTCCTCGTAAACGTAACCGCAGATCACGCACATGTAAGCTTTCATCGCAGGAGGGTGTCGCCGTAACTGAAAAGACGCGCGATTAAAGCGAGAAGCCCGCGGAGGAGCAAGCCTTCGCCACGATTCCGGCTATTTCTTGCAGGCTCTGCCGTATCGGGTGCCGCCGGAATTCCGCACCGCCGATCACCAAGGCTTTCCGAAACCCGTACACTGCGCGCCTAAGACTTCGCAAGGAGCCAAGACCGTGTCCTTATTCACTGAAGCCGCCCGCTACATCCCTGGCGGCGTGAACTCGCCGGTACGCGCATTCCGCGGCGTCGGCGGCGAACCGATCTTCATCGAGCGCGCGCAGGGCTCGCGGATCTACGGCGCAGACGGCCGCGAGTACATCGATTACGTCGGATCGTGGGGCCCGATGATCCTCGGCCATGCACATCCGAACGTCATCAAGGCCGTCCAGGAACGCGTACCTCTCGGGCTGTCGTTCGGCGCGCCGACCGAGATCGAAACGAAACTCGCCGCGAAGATCTGCGAGCTGATGCCGTCCATCGAGCTCGTGCGCATGGTCAGCTCCGGCACCGAGGCGACGATGAGCGCGATCCGGCTTGCGCGCGGCTTCACCGGCCGCACGAAGATCGTGAAATTCGAAGGCTGTTACCACGGCCATTCGGATTCGCTGCTGGTCAAAGCGGGCTCGGGCGCATTGACCTTCGGCGTGCCGACCTCGCCCGGCGTGCCGGCCGAGCTCGCAGCTCACACGATCACGCTCGCGTACAACGACATCGCCCAAGTCCAGCAAACGTTCAACAACCTCGGCAAAGAGATCGCTTGCGTCATCGTCGAGCCCGTCGCCGGCAACATGAACTGCGTGCCGCCGGTCCCAGGCTTTCTCGAGACGCTGCGTTCGGTCTGCGATCAGCACGGCGCGGTGTTGATTTTCGACGAGGTGATGACCGGATTTCGCGTCGCGCTCGGCGGTGCGCAGGCGCTCTACGGCATCAAGCCCGACCTGACGACGCTCGGCAAGATCGTCGGCGGCGGCATGCCCGTCGGCGCATTCGGCGGTCGGCGCGACATCATGGAGCACATCGCACCGCTCGGTCCGGTGTATCAAGCGGGCACGCTTTCCGGGAACCCGATTGCGATGGCCGCGGGACTAGCAACGCTCGAAGCCATCGGCGTACCGGGCTTCCATGAACGGCTCGCCGAACTCACCACGCAGTTGGTCGAAGGACTCGCCAACGCAGCGCGTGCAGCGAACGTGCCGTTCTCGACGAATCATGTCTGCGGCATGTTCGGCCTGTTCTTCACCGACAAGTCGCCCGTCCGCTATTTCCGCGAGGTCATGGCGTGCGACGTCGAACGCTTCAAGCGTTTCTTCCACGGCATGCTCGCCGAAGGCGTGTATCTCGCACCGTCTGCATTCGAGGCCGGATTCGTGTCGAGCGCTCACACGGAAGAGGATGTCGAGGCCACAGTGGCCGCAGCCGCCCGCGTGTTTCAGCGCGTTTAGGTCGCGTGCGCTACTTCGACACGTATGGGCCGAACGGTCCCGGCGGATGGCCGCAGGCCATGAAGTACTGCAGGTAGTAGCGCGGCGGATTGAAGAAAGCGGCCGCATCGCCCTTCGCGAAGCGATCCTGCACGAGATCGTCGCGCACGAAAAAGGCATTGACGCCCGCCAGACAGGAACCCACGAGGCGATAGCCCTTCGCGGCGCCCAGATCGGCAAGCGACTGTAGCGAAGCGCCGTGATAGTCGGTGAAATTCCAGCGACGCTGGGTGTTTTGCGCCATGACCCAACGCGTCGGCGGCCGAAACTTCGCGTTGTACTCGATGACGACGACGCGCGGACGAATCTCGATCGATTCCCAGATCCAATAGTCCGGACCGTCGACGTCGATGCTCAGCAGATCGAGATTTTCGAAGCCTGCCGACCGAATGAGCTCCCCAATGTTCGCGGGCGTGACCCATTCGTTCAACAGTTGCAGCCGCCCCTCGCCGAGCTCAGTGGAAAAATTGCGTCGGATAGCAGCGCACGCTTTGCTATCGGCCTCGATCCACAACCCGCGCCAACCTTGATACAGCAGCAGGCGCGAGTTGTTCTCCATTCCATCCTGCACCCCAAACTCGACGAACGTGCGGTGCTCGATGCCGATGCGACGGAAGATCTCCTCGATGATCCCGTCCTCGTCGTTCTGCGAAAAGCTCCGATAACCGTAGGGCTCGAGACGGCCCGGATCGGTGTACGGGGCCTTGCTCAGCAGCTCGCGCAAATGCGTTTCCGCCAGCAACTGCCCGTGCGCCGTGAGCCGCTCGACGATCGGTACGGCTATACGCTGACGCAAGTATCGGCCTAGACCCATGAACCCTTCTTAGAAGTCGTAGCTGAGATACAGAGTCGCACCATAGATCTGGTAGATCATGTCGCCCCACGCCGATTGCGGATCGTCGGGCAGCAACTGGTCGCGCGCGATCTTGTCGCTCGCACGAACATCGAGCGACAGATGCAAGCCCGGCGCAATGTCGCGCCACTGCAGGCCCAATCCGCCGTAATAGCCGTAGGCCGCCGTCGCAGCATCGTATCGCGCCGCACCGGCAAACACGCTCAGCGCAAGATGCTTGCCGAAGCGCCACCGATAATCGAGCGCCCGAACGCCGATGAGCGATAGCCCGTCCACTTCGTCGAACTCGACGCGCACGCCAAGATCCGATTTCGAGGTCATTCTGCGCCGCACGCCCATGGCGGCGTGCAAGCCGGTCGTGGAAGCTTCGTATCTTCGCGTGAGGCCGCCGTCTGAGGGATCGAATGTGAGCTCACTCGCGTTCACACCTGCATCGACGAAAACGGACGTCAGACGTGCGGCGCGGCTCGCTATATCGGCATCGATCATCCGCGCAGACGACGCCGCCCTTTGCCCGGGCGCAAATCGCAGGAATCCGCTCACCCGGGCGAATTCTTCGTCGAACACATCGACGCCCGCCGCCACCTCTACACCCGCCGTGAACTCGTTCCGGGTTCGCAAATAAGCAAGCGAGAGCTCGTGCTGGCGACGATAATCGAACTGCGAGTAGTCCTCGTTCTTGAGAGTTCGGTAACGTAAATCGAACAATCCGCCGAATGCCGGCGCCCAACCCAGCCGCACCATGTGGCTTTGCGCGCCGATGGCATCGAGGAGCACGCGCGCATCGGCGCCCCAATGACCGATGACGCGCCCATGGTTCGATGTGCCCTGCGGGTACACGTTGTTGACATACCAACCGTTCTGCCAATCGGAGATCTCGTAAGTGAAATCGAATCGATTCCACAAGTAAGGAATGTCGATTCCAGCGGACAAGGCCGCGTTCCCCAACCGCCATCCCTCCAAGCGAGACCCGTCCTCGCCTGCGTACTCGAAGTAGACACTGAAAGGCGTCGCACCCGGAAACACCATTCGCGTAGAGAAAGCGGCGATCTGATTGCCGAACTGCTCATCCCGTGAGAGTTCGTCGCTGATGTTGTCGTACTTGGTCGGTTTCAGAAATGCACGCAAGAAGTCGCGAAACGATGCGCCGCGGGGACCACCTCCGAACTGAAGCAAACGGCTCGCGCTCAATGACCAGCCGGGCACCGGCTCGATCGAAACATGCAGCCCCGCTAGACGAGGATTACCCGTTGCTTGCCCTCCCTGGTAATAGATGTCGTCGACGCGGCTCATGCGCGCCGCAAAGATCTCGTATCGAACGCCCAACCGCGAAATGGGCGTGTAGTTCGACAACGTAACGCCCGGCATCGGCTGTGCGTTGGTACTCACGAGCATGCTGCTATCGGTCATCGGCGACCACCAATGTTCGCGATAACCGATATCCAGTTGCACGTACTCGCTGCCGACGCTGACCCACGAACCCGCCGGCGTCGCCTCGCCTGGGTACGCCATGCCTCCTAGCTGAACCAGGAAGAAGTCGCCCGGCTGCCAGTAGGCCTGCACGGATGCCGACCAGTCATCGCCCTGAAACATGCCGCGTTGATTCGGCCTGCCGGCAGAAGACACGTCGCTCGAGCCGCCTTCGACGCCCGCGTGATTCAAGCCGGCGGTGCGCATATACCCGTTCAAGTACTCGCGCACGCGTCTGCACAACGAGATGTCGATGCGGCAGGCGTGCGGCAATGCGTCGAGCACGGCAGCCGCCGCAAACGGACGTCGCGTGACCGCCTGATCCGCCAAGATCAGGACTCTCTCGATATCGCGCTCGATCTCGGGGGCCATGTTCATCGGCAGATAGGGACTCACGCCGCGCGCGTGGACCGGCGATTCGATCGCGAGACCGGCCAGCAAGAGCAGCATCAGAGCCAGATGCCGCGTGCGATCCGACAGAATCGTGAACGGAAATCTCATGGACAACACAGCACTCGATGAGTCAGGACGCAGTGTACCTGCAGCTCGCCGACGGTGCAGAAGTGTCCCGATTCAGCTACGCGCAAAGAACACGTCGCGGTGTCGATTGTCCATGCCTTGCGAGAACTCGAGCACTTCCTCGACCGGCACGGTCCGTTGCGGATCGTCGGCGAAACAGCGCACGGCGAAACGCTCGAGAATGGCGCCGAGACGATTGCGATCGAACTGCGGGCGATCGATCCGCGAAACTTCCATGACCCCGCAATGCACCTGCGCCCAAAACGCATCCGACAACGACGTCACGATACGTTCGTCGAACCCCTGCGTATCCGACTTCCACACGATCGGCAAGGTGCGTTGCGACGGTTCGAACGGCGCGAGCAATTCGGCTTCATCGGCAGCCACGCCGCGAACTCTCGTCGTCGTGTATCGCTGCCCGCGCATGGCATCCGGATTGAGCGAATAATTCCCGGCGTTGCGCAAATCCTGATAGAAGACGAGATCCCCTCCCGCCATCCCCACCGCCGCTTGCACGGGATGGCATTGCGGAAGATGACTCAGGTTACGCTGCAAGTATTTGAAGCTCGCAGGGTGCGGCTCGAAACACGCCGCAGCCACGATTTGCGGCAGAGCATGAACCAACTGCCGCGTCATCAGCCCCACGTTGGCACCGATATCGAGCAGCACGCATGGCTGCGCCGGCGCATGCGCTTTGAACAACTCGAGCACATCGGTTTGCCAGCGGCCTCGATCGAGCACGTCGGGTGCGATGACTTCGTCGATCGGCAGCTCGACCGTGGCCCCGCCGGCGCTCGAGTAAAGCGGACTGTCTTCGGGAACGCGTAACTCGACGGCAACAACGTTCAGATGAGCGCAGCTCAATTGCAGAGCTCGGCGCGGCCGCCGGGCGACGAGCCGTTCCAGCACCCGGCGCGACAGACTTTTCATGCGAACGAGACCTCAGGCGATCGACCGATTGTTCTTCTCGAGCACAGGATTGCCGACGTGGGGCACAGGCGCCAATTGCAACGCATGGAGCGCAGCACGAAGGCGCTCCGGAAAGCCACGCTTGTTCTGCAGAAACCAGCTTCGCGCACGCTCGCCGACCGACGCGCACTCCTCGTCTGACATCTCGAAGGTGCGTTCGATGGCCGCTTCGAGCGCGGCCTCGTCGACGTGATGGGTCGCCGACAAACACTGCGGCGCGGCTGGGCGGGCAGCCACCAGGATGCCCCGCTCTTCGCTCACGAGCTCGTTCATCGGCGGAGCGGCTGTGGTGATCGTCACGGCGCCCACGCTCATGGCTTCGACGATGTAGTGACCCCACCCCTCGGCGATCGATGGACACAAGTGAAAAATGTTTTCGTTCTGCCAGGCCCTGAGCTGCTCGTCGCTCACATAACCCGTCATGATGTGAATGTTCGCGGCGCGGTGCCAGGATTCCCGAGGCGAGTGAGCCACCACGGTCAGCGGCGGCCACTCGGGATGTCGGCTCCATACTCTAAGCAGGCGATCCGTTCCTTTCGTTACGCTCTTGCCGGCAAGATGAAAATAGCTGCGACGCCTCGGAACCGTTGGATCGTAGCGATCCTCGCTATCGAACCCCACGAAGCTCGCGCTGGCACCTTTCGCTTGAAAAACCTGCTGCGTGTAGCGGGTCTTGGCCCAGACGTGATCGATCTGCCCCAAGAATCGGCAATCGCGCCGATCGAACCATTCGGGATTCGGTATCGCGACATTGAATCGAGCGAATGGGAGATGCTGCATCCAGACGTGCTCGAGCATCAGATTCACGTCCGCACGTTGCCGAAGCCGCGGTGCGAACCGACGCATGATTCTCACACCGCACTGAACGAGGAAAGACCGGCGTACGCGCGAGCCCTTCTTGTCGATGGCGAGCTCCGTCACTTCGCAACCGATCGCACATAGCGCATCGCGCAGCAATTTCATGTCTCGAGCCAGTCCGACGCCATTGGACTTGCCGATGACGTTCACTCGCAACGGATGCGCCTCGGACGTTTCAGCGCGAATCCTGTCGTGGATCGAGTTGAGGGGCATCGTTCCGTCGAACCGAGGAAGGTGCGTTCGAGTATATCAGAGCAGATCGCACGCTCAGGGCTCATCGTTGTCCATCCACGGGCGTGCGATTGCTCTGCACACGAACGCTTCGGTCTCGTGTCGCAATCGAGCGACGCATTGCCGATCAAGTGGCTGCAGTGCGCTCTCCGCTCCGCTCTCGCGAGTAGCGATTCACAGTCTTGCGCTCGCTCGCGGTAATTCGCCCCAGCCGCTCCAATCTCGCTTCGATACCCGCCAGCGTCCGTCCGAATTCCCGTGCAAGCTCGGCGGGTCGACGGCCTCGATCGAATTCGGCGAGCAGCCGCCGATCGTCTTCTTCGCTCCAGGGCTTGCCGACGTTCGCCGGTAGATCGGATCGCTGCCGAGAGCGTGTCTCAACCGGCGTCTTGAATCGTTCGAGCGCTGCATACAACGCACGAACGACATCGGCATGCTGATATGGGCTGTTGGGCGGCGTCACTTCGCCGGTGAACGGATTGACGCCCTTCGCCAACGCGGACAGGATTGCAACGACTTTCGAATCGTCCATGGGTGCCTCCTTGCAGAATCGGTGGAACGAACGCCGAACCATTACAGCAGTCGCACGCTTGGGCTCGCGAGCGAATTTCCGTGCATTCATCGAGTAATGCAGGCGATGCACGGCCCAACTCCCTTAGTTTCGAGTTAACCAACCTTTCGAGACGCCGATTCAACCATGCGGTCGTTCCTAGCTCTGGTCGCCTTCCTCATCGCAGCCTTGGTCGTCGCCTCGGCGCTCGCGTATCCCGCTTGGCTGCTCGTCGGGCTCGTTTCCGATCAACCGATCCATCGCGTCATGCACCGCATTGCAATGCTCGTCGCATTCATCGGTTTGATTTTCATCTTCAGGCGCTGGCGCGTCGCCAACAAGGAGGCGCTCGGCTACGGCTTGCCGAAAGCGCAGTTCTTCCGTCAGTTCGCGATTGGCTTGTTGGCGGGCGCCGCCGTCATGGTGCCGCTCTTGCTCACGTTGTTCGGACTCGATGTTCGCGAGCCGAAGCCCGAGATCGTATGGAACGTCGGTACTGTCGCCGGCTTGCTCGCAAGCGGCCTCTTGAGCGGCTTGGTCGTCGCATTGATCGAAGAAACGTTCTTTCGCGGCGCCTTGTACACGGCCGTCAAGCGCGAATCCGGCGAAGCGCTCGCGATCGTCTTGCCGAGCCTGTTGTACGCCTCCGTGCACTTTCTCGGCGGGCGATTGCGCTTGCCGCGCGAAGAGATCGAATGGAGCACCGGGTTTGCGGTGCTCTCCAAGCTCTTGGAGAAATACGCCGCGCCGCTCGAGCTCGTCGATTCGTTGCTCGCGCTATTCGCGGTCGGCGTGCTCCTCGCTTTCGTCCGAGCGCGCACCGGCGCGATTGCCGCCTGCATTGGCTTACATGCCGCATGGGTCTGCACGATTCAATTCGTGCGACAGGTCTCGTACGTCGACAATGCGTCGCCAGCCGGCTGGATCGTCGGTTCTTATGACGGCGTGATCGGATGGGGAGCGCTCGGATGGATCGCACTCATCCTGCTCGCGTTCTGGGTCGCTACGCGACGACAGAGTCAAGCGGCTTAGCCTGCATCGTCGACCGCGAGCTGAACGCGCGAGCGCAAATGATTGAGGCGCTCGAGCGGATCCCGCATCTCCAAGCAGAGCTGTTTTTCCGCCGGCGGCAACGGCAACAGCTCGACGAGCCGCGCGCCGACCCACGCAGCATCTTCGTAGGACACGGGCGTGAAATCGTACAGCGGCGCAAGCTCCGGCAACGCCCGCTGCAAGAGTGTCACGAACGGTTCGCAGTCTTCGGGAACCGGCAACGAAGGTTCGCTATCGAGCCATTCGACTTCGGCGAGATTCAACCCATCCGCTTGGAGACTGGTCGAATGAATCCGGAAACTTCGCTCGCCCACGGCAGTGATGCCGAGCAGCCCGTCCGGCAATTGCTCGAAATCGACGATGCGTGCGGATGTGCCGACGGACGCCGTCGTTGCCGGCCCACCCGCTTCGACGCCCTCCACGATCATTGCCACGCCGAACACCGCGTTCTCGCGCATGCAACGGCCGACCATGTCCAGATAACGCGGCTCGAAGATCCGCAGCTTGAGCGGACCGCCCGGAAACAGGACGGTGTGCAGCGGAAAAAGCGGGATCGTTTCCATTGGCTTCGGTTGCGGCGCTGGCGGCAGACTCCATCGACCCCATTGAGTCACGAGTCACGGGTCACGAGCGAGCCTTTCAAGGAGCTTGCCGTGAATGCCGCCGAACCCGCCGTTCGACATGATCAACACATGATCGCCGGGCTGCAACGTCCGATTGAGATCCTCGACGAGCGCATCGATGTCCGTCGCCACGTGTGCGCGGTTGCCGAGACTTGCCACTGCGCCCGCGACATCCCACTGCACACCGGGTCCTTGATATAGCCACACGACGTCGGCCCGCTCGAGCGACTTTGCGAGCGCATCGCGATGCGTGCCGAGCTTCATGGTGTTGGAGCGCGGTTCCAACACAGCCACCAAGCGCGCTGCGCCGATGCGTCTGCGTAGCCCATCGATCGTCGTTTCGATGGCCGTCGGATGATGTGCGAAATCGTCGTACACCGCGATGTCGCGAACCACTCCGCGGACTTCCATGCGACGCCGCACGCCTGCGAAGTCCTTCAGCGCGGCGATCGCATCGTTCACGGCAACGCCGGCATGGCGTGCGGCGAGAATCGCGGCGAGCGCGTTCTCTGCGTTGTGGCGGCCGACGAGCGACCACTGCACCTCGCCGATCTCGCGTTCGCCTTCCCGGATGACGAACCGCGAAAAGTCGCTTTCGGATTCTGCATCGACGGTCCAAGCGGCATTGTGCTCAGCGCTCGATGCAAAGCGCTCGACGGGCGTCCAGCAACCTCGTTCGATCACTTCCATGACGTGCGGCGATCCGGCGTTCGCAACGATCAACCCGTTGCGAGGAACCATCCGCAGCAACTGATGGAACTGCCATTGAATGGCCGCGACGTCCGGATAGATGTCCGCGTGATCGTGTTCGAGATTGTTCAGGATTGCAGTGCGCGGCCGGTAGTGGACGAACTTCGCACGTTTGTCGAAGAACGCAGTGTCGTATTCGTCGGCTTCGACGACGAAGTGTTTGCCGTTGCCCAATCGCGCCGTCGTCGAGAAGTTGCCGGGCACACCGCCGATCAGGAATCCCGGCTCGAGCCCCGCGTATTCGAGAATCCATGCGAGAATGCTCGAAGTCGTGGTCTTGCCGTGCGTGCCTGCTACCGCAAGCGTCCAGCGCCCTGCAAGCACGTGCCGCGCCAGCCATTCCGGACCCGACGTGTAAGGCATGCCGCTGTCGAGCAACGCCTCGACGAGTGGATTGCCGCGGCTCATGACATTGCCGACCACGACGATGTCCGGCTTCAACTCGAGTTGCTTCGGGTCATAGCCTTCGATGAGCTCGATGCCGAGCGCAGCCAACTGATCGGACATCGGCGGATATACGTTCTGATCGGAGCCGGTCACGCGATGCCCCGCCGCCCTGGCGAGCGCCGCGATACCGCCCATGAACGTGCCGCAGACGCCGAGGATGTGAAGATGCATGGTGAGTTGACAGTTGACAGTGGATAGTTGATAGCGAAGAAAACTCGTTCAGCCGACAGCGGGTTGATTGTCGAGCAGCGAACGACTCACCATCGGCAAACTCGACGCTTGTATCGCCTGGATGCAATTCGAGCCTGACTTACACTCTTCGCTGTCAACTATCAACTATCAACTACTCATGTCCGATCCTCTCTACGTGTCGACGCGCGCAGATCTCGAGCAGGCGATCGATCTGCTGTCGCGCTCGGATTTCATCGCGCTCGACACCGAATTCATGCGCGAGAGCACGTACTACGCCGCGCTGTGCCTGATTCAGGCGGCGACGCCGGACGGCTGCGTCCTGGTCGATCCGCTTGCGCTCGACGACCTGCAGCCCTTGTGGGATCTGCTCGACGACCGCAATCGTGTGAAAGTCCTGCACGCGGCACGTCAGGACCTCGAAGTGCTGTCGCAAGCGCCGCGCTCGAGCGTAGCCGGCGTTGCCGTTCCCGAGGGCGGCAGAATTCCAGGACCGATTTTCGATACCCAGCTCGCAGCGGCGTTTCTCGGTCATCCCGCGCAGATCGGTTACGGAAGCCTCGTGGCGGCACGGCTCGGGCGAACGCTCGCAAAAGGTCATGCTCGCACGGACTGGACGCGCCGCCCGTTGAGCGCCGAGCAATTGAGCTACGCGGCCGACGACGTTCGTTATCTCGTCCCGCTATATCGCGATCTGCGGGATGCGCTCGCCGAGACTGGACGGCTCGAGTGGCTGCTAGAGGAAACGCGCAAACTCGAAGATCCGGCGCTTTTCCGCACCGACCCCGATGAGGCCTGGCGTCGACTCAAGGGCCTGGATCGACTCAAACCGGCTCAGCGGCTCGCCGCAAAGCTCTTGGCCGCTTGGCGAGAACAGAAGGCCATGAAACACGATCGACCGCGGGGCTGGATTCTTTCCGACGAAGCATTGCGAGAGATCGCCGAGCGGCTTCCTGCGTCGGCGGCCGATCTCGAACAGATTCGCCAGCTGCCGGCCGGCGTCGTCCGCAAGAACGGCGACGAGTTTCTGGCCATCGCCGAGCAAGCGCGGCGCGAAGCGCACAAGGAACCCGAGTACGAGCTGCCTGAGAAACCGGATCCCGATCAAGTCGCTCGCGTGACCCGCTTGATGTCGGTCGTGCGCAAGCGCGCCGAGGAAATGAAGATCGCACCGGAGCTGCTCGCTACGCGTCGCGACATCGAGCAGCTGGTCTTCTCCGGACGCACGCAGAACATCGCTTCCGGGTGGCGACGCAGCGCGATCGGCGAAGAGCTTCTCGCGCTCGCGCTGGCGCCCGGTTAGTCGGTCACTTCTTACGCCGCGGAGCGGTTTTGCGTGCTGGGCGCTTCGCGGCCTTACGGACCGTCTTTTTCGTCGTCCGACGCTGCGGCTTGGTCGCTTTGGCTTTCGCCTTGCGCACACTTCGCGCAGCTGCACTGCGCTTCTTAGCCGTCGTCTTGGTCTTGGCCTTGGTCCTGGTTTTCGCCTTGGTTTTGGTTTTCGCCTTTGCCTTAGCCTTGGCCCGGGTTTTTGCGGGTTTCTTGGTTGCCGCCTTCTTTGCCGCGACCTTCTTCTTGCGCGCGGGCTTCTGCGGGCTTGCTTGCTCGACCGTCACGGCTTCAGGCGGTACCGGCTTCGCAAGCGCTGCCGCTTCCATACGCTCGAACACCTCGTCGAGCTCGCCCTCGCCGGCGATTTCCCGCAACAGACCCAGCTGAGAATAGTGAGCGACGAGCGGGCGAGTCTGGCGCTCGTAGACCTCCAGACGATTTGCGATCACTTCCTCCTTGTCGTCGGGCCGCTGATACAGCTCGGCGCCGTCCTTTGCACAGGTCGTCGTACCCTCCGGCATCGTGTGCACGTTGTACACAGTGCCGCATTGCGGACAGATGCGCCGGCCGGCCAAACGCTGCATGAGCGTCTCGCGACGGACGTCGAGCAGCAGCACTGCATCCAACGGCTGATTGAGCTCTGCGAGCAATTCGTTGAGCGCATTCGCCTGCTCGATGGTGCGCGGGAATCCATCCAGGATGAATCCGTTCGCGGCATCGGGCCGGCTGAGCCGATCGCGAATCAGCCCGAGCACGATGTCATCCGAGACGAGCTGACCGGCTTCCATGACGGCCTTCGCTTGACGGCCGAGCTCGGTCCCGCGCGCGACTGCATCGCGCAACAGGTCGCCCGATGACACTTGCGGCACGCCGTACTTGGCCTGCAGACGCTGCGCCTGTGTCCCCTTGCCAGAGCCTGGCGCACCCAACAATACGATCCGCATATCTTTCGATCCTGAGCCTCGTCCAAAAGAGCCGCTACCCTACAGTAAACGGCGGGTTTGTGGGTACTGGGGAGCCGTTTTGGCGCCCAGCGCCAAAACTCGGGCTCTGGGCTCTGGCCCTGGGCTCTGGTCAGAAAAGGGCTTCGGAACCAAACCCGAGACGACTCACGCTCGAACGATTCTCGCACCGCAACTTCAACTTCGATCACGCGTTGTGCGCGCAGCGCGTTCGCAGTGCGCGCTTGCTCGTCTGCTGTCTGCGAGTCTTGCTTTCGAAGACAGGCACGCGAACTCGGACGCTGACCAGCACCAGAGCCCAGCGCCCAGCGCGCCTGCTATGCTTCGATCAATCATCAGCGATTCCACGAACGAGGTGTGCAATGCCCGCCACGAAGCCACGCAACGCTTTTTACGCTCAATCCGGAGGAGTCACGGCGGTGATCAACGCATCCGCATGCGGCGTGATCGAAACCTGCCGCAAGCACAAGGCCAAGATCGGCAAAGTGTACGCAGGCCGTCACGGCATCGTCGGTGCGCTCACGGAAGACTTGATCGACACGAGCAAGGAATCTCCGGCTGCGATTCGGGCGTTGCGGCATACGCCGGCGGGCGCATTCGGCTCGGCGCGCTACAAGCTCAAGAAATTCGAGGACGACCCGGCCCAGTACGAGCGCCTGATCGAAGTCTTCAAGGCGCACAACATCGGCTACTTCTTCTACAACGGCGGCGGAGATTCGGCAGATACGTGCCTGAAGGTTGCGCAGCTCGCCGAGAAGACCGGTTATCCGCTGCAGGCCATCCACGTACCGAAAACGGTCGATAACGACCTGCCGATCACGGATACGTGTCCCGGTTTCGGCTCGGTCGCCAAGTACGTCGCGGTGTCGATCCGCGAAGCCGGCTTCGATGTGGCCTCGATGGCCAAAACGTCGACGAAAGTGTTCATTCTCGAAGTCATGGGCCGTCACGCAGGCTGGATCGCAGCCGCCGGCGGCCTCGCCGCCGAGCGCGACGGCGATTCGCCTCACGTGATCCTGTTTCCCGAGATCACGTTCGACGAAGACGCCTTCTGTGCACGCGTGAAGGAATCGGTCGAGCGCTACGGCTATTGCTCGATCGTCGTCTCCGAGGGTGTGAAGAACAAAGAAGGCAAGTTCCTTTCCGATGCGGGGCTACGCGACGCTTTCGGCCATGCCCAGCTCGGCGGCGTCGCGCCGGTCATCGCTCAGCTCGTGAAGGAGAAGCTCAAGTACAAATATCACTGGGCCGTCGCCGACTACTTGCAGCGTGCCGCCCGCCACATCGCCTCGAAAGTCGATGTCGAGCAGGCCTACGCCGTCGGCAAGGCAGCCGTGGAGCTTGCCCTCAAAGGACACAATTCGGTGATGCCCACAATCGTCCGCGTCTCCGACCGTCCGTACAAATGGAAGATCGGCATCGCACGCCTGGAGGATGTGGCCAACAAGGAAAAGATGCTGCCGCGTGACTTCATTACGCCCGACGGCTTCCATATCACCGCGAAGGCACGGCGGTACTTGAGCCCGCTCATTCAGGGAGAAGATTACCCGCCCTACGAGAACGGGTTGCCGCAGTACGTCAAGCTGAAGAACGCGGCCGTGAAGAAAAAGCTGAGCACGACCTTTATGGTATAGTCGCCCGCCATTTTTCCGGGAGATTCGCACAATTCAGCGCGGTTTCCCGGGCCCGATACGAACTGTTTTCGATAACGAATCCCTCGGGGGGAGGAAATTCATGTCCACTGATGCTGCGCTTTGGCTCGCAATCGGCGCTGGCCTTTTGGCCGTGCTGTACGGCGTGTTTTCGTTCGGGTGGATCAACAAACAGCCTGCGGGTAACGACCGCATGCAAGAAATCGCTGCGGCGATTCAAGCAGGCGCCAAGGCTTACTTGAACCGCCAGTACTCGACGATCGCGATCGTCGGCGCGGTGTTGTTCGTGCTCCTCGGTTTGGCGCTCGATTGGCAGACCGCAGGCGGCTTTGCGGTAGGCGCGGTGCTCTCGGGCGTGGCCGGCTTCATCGGCATGAACGTCTCGGTCAGAGCGAACGTGCGCACGGCACAAGCGGCGAGCGTCGGCTTGAATCCCGCGCTCACCGTTGCGTTCCGCGGCGGCGCCATCACCGGCATGCTCGTCGTCGGCCTCGGCCTGCTCGGCGTTTCGGGCTACTTCGCATTGCTCGGTGCCGATCGCGATGCACTGCACGCACTGGTCGGTCTGGCGTTCGGCGGCTCGCTGATTTCCATCTTCGCCCGCTTGGGCGGCGGCATTTTCACCAAGGGCGCGGACGTCGGCGCGGACCTCGTCGGTAAGGTGGAGGCCGGTATTCCGGAAGACGACCCGCGCAACCCGGCGGTGATCGCCGATAACGTGGGCGACAACGTCGGCGACTGCGCCGGCATGGCCGCCGACTTGTTCGAAACCTACGCGGTGACGGTCGTCGCGACGATGGTGCTCGGCGGCTTGATGTTCACGGCGGCCGACGGCGGGCTCGACATCCGGTACGTGCTCTACCCGCTCGCGCTGGGCGGCGTTTCGATCATCGCCTCGATCATCGGCGCCTTCTTCGTGAAGGCCGGCGAAGGCGGCAAGATCATGTCGGCGCTGTACCGCGGCACTGCGGTCTCCGGCATCCTGGCGCTGATCGCGTTCTATTTCGTCAGCGATGCGCTCATGGGCGATCGCGCGACGGACATGTTCATCTGCGCGGTCATCGGCTTGGCCCTCACGGCTGCGCTCATCTGGATCACCGAGTACTACACGGGCACCGAGTACAGCCCGGTGCGTCGCGTTGCCGAAGCCTCGCAGACCGGTCACGGCACGAACGTGATTGCGGGTCTGGCCGTCTCGATGCGCTCGACCGCATGGCCGGTGCTCGCCGTCTGCGCCTCGATCTGGGGCGCGTATGAAATCGCCGACCTCTACGGCATCGCCATCGCTGCGACCGCGATGCTCTCGATGACCGGCATGATCGTCGCGCTCGACGCCTACGGCCCGATCACCGACAACGGCGGCGGTATCGCCGAGATGTCCGGTCTGCCGAAGGACGTGCGCAAGATCACCGACGCGCTCGATGCAGTTGGCAACACGACTAAGGCCGTCACGAAGGGCTACGCCATCGGCTCCGCAGGCCTGGCGGCGCTCGTGCTGTTCGCCGACTACACGCACAACCTCGAAGCGGTGGGCAAGCTGCAAGAGTTCAGCCTCTCCGATCCGGCCGTGATCATCGGTCTGTTCATCGGCGGTCTCGTGCCCTACCTCTTTGGCGCCATGGCGATGGAAGCCGTCGGTCGCGCCGCAGGCTCGGTCGTGATCGAAGTGCGCCGTCAGTTCCGCGAGATCAAAGGCATCATGGAAGGCACGGCCAAGCCCGACTATTCGAAGGCCGTCGACATGCTGACGCGCGCGGCGATCAAGGAAATGATCATTCCGTCGCTGTTGCCGATCCTCGTGCCGGTCGCCGTTGCGTTCGGCATGAACTACCTGATGGGCGAAGGCGCTGGCGTTCGTGCGCTCGGCGGCTTGCTGATCGGCACGATCGTCACCGGCTTGTTCGTCGCGATCTCGATGTGCACCGGCGGCGGCGCCTGGGACAATGCCAAGAAATACGTCGAGGAAGGCAACTTCGGCGGCAAGGGTTCCGAGACGCACAAGGCCGCGGTCACGGGCGACACCGTCGGCGATCCGTACAAGGACACCGCCGGTCCCGCGATCAACCCGCTGATCAAGATCATCAACATCGTCGCGCTGCTCATCGTGCCGCTTCTCTGAAGCGGCACGAAAGGGCGCTGGGCACTGGCGCTGGCTAGAGGCCGCCTGAAGGCGCCTAAACCATCGCTTGCCCTCTCAGCCTTCCTGAACAAGGCGCACCAAAAAGTCGGCTGCAGCAAATGCAGCCGACTTTTTTATTACTCAGCGATTCAAGCTGCGAAAATCCTGCCCGTTGGAGCCTGGCCCGGCCGCGCTTGAACTGCCCACCGAGTCGAACTGCCAAGCTCGGACGAAGGACGCTAGAGCTCTCGATCAGGTCGAGACGCGAAAGAGGGAACGTGGACAAAGAAGACCGCCGGCACCAGCGCACTGTCGCGGCGTGAGCAACCTCTTCTGACCAGTGCCCAGAGCCCCGGGGCCCAGGCCCCCGGACGTACACAGCCCGAACGTCCCTACAGCCTACAGCCCGCGCATTCGCGCCTACGCGCTCGCGCGCGCCACCGCCTTCGCCAGCGGCTGCGGGCGACCCAGGTAATAGCCTTGGACGAAATCGACACCCATGCGCTTTGCGGCCTCGAGCGCGCCGCCGTCTTCGACCTGTTCGGCAACGACCTGGAAGTTGAGCGTGCGCGCCAGCTTGATCATGGCAGCGACCATCGCTTGGTTGACCGAATCTGCTGCCAAGTTGCGGATGAAAGTGCCGTCGATCTTCAAATAATCGAGCGAGAGATTCTTGAGATTGCCGAACGACGAGAGACCACGGCCGAAATCGTCCAACGCAAAGCGGCATCCCATGCTGTGCAGCACGCCAATGAAGCGCTGGGCGTGCTCGATGTTTTGAATGACCGAATTCTCGGTCACTTCGAAACACAATTGATCGGGCGACACGCCGGTACGATCCAGGCAATCGACGACGAACTCGAGGAATGTCGGATCCCCGAGCGTCTGCCCTGACAAATTGATGGCCAAGCAGCGATTCGGCGGCAAACGAATGCCGCCGCGGCCGAGCGCGGTCAGCGCCGTGCTGACGACCCAGCGGTCCACATCGGACATGAGCCGATAACGTTCGGCTGCGCGCAGGAATTCCACCGGCGAAATGCCGCCAGGCACGTTCTCGTCCTGCAAGCGCAGCAGCACTTCGAGCGCCGGGCCTTCTTTCACGGTCGTTCCCGTCGCAACGATCGGCTGGGCCATCAACTCGAACCGATTCTCCTTGAGCGCGGTCTGGAGCCGTTGCAGCCACTGAATCTCGCCGCGGTGCCGCGCGACGGCTTCGTCGCGCGCGGAATACACATGAACGTGATTGCCTTGCTTCTTCGCGACGTAACAGGCCGAGTCCGCCGCGCTCATGAGCTCTTCGGGCGCACCGCTCTCGCGCGAGATTTCGACCAACCCCACGCTGACGCCGATGTTGAAGATCTTGTCCTTCCACACGAACCGGTAGTCGCTGATCTTGCGAACGACGTCATCGGCGATCTGCCGTGCCTTGTCGAGCGGACAGCCGACGAGCAGCAAGCCGAACTCGTCGCCGCCGAGACGGCCCACCGTATCGGAATCGCGCACGGCCTCTTTGATGAGCGCGGCGACTTCGCGAAGCATGCTGTCGCCGGCCATGTGCCCGCACGTGTCGTTGACGACCTTGAACCGATCGAGGTCCAAGTAACAAAGCACATGACGCGCCGAGTTCGAATGAGCGGTTTCGATGCACTCGTCGAGCCGCCGCTCGAACTCCCGACGATTGACCAGGCCGGTCAGCGCGTCGTGAGTGGCCTGATAGGACATCTGCCGTGCAAGGCCGCGGACCTCGGTGACGTCCCGAACGACCACGACCGTACCGCTGAGCCCGCCCTTGTGCGTCTTGAGCGGCGTCACCGTGAGCTCGACCGAACGCTCGTCCCCGCCGCGCCGGGAAATCATCAATCCGCGTCGTCCGACGGTGACCTTCGTCTGCGTTGCCAGGCACTGCCGCACCGGATCGCCTAGCGAGCGCCGATCGGCTTCATCGACGAGCGCAATGATGTCGGTGATGGTCTTGCCGACAGCCTCGACGGCGGTCACGCCGACGATCTGTTCGGCCGCCTGATTCATGTAATCGATTCGAGCGAGCGCATCGGTCGTGATCACGCCCTCGCCCAGGGAATCGAGCGTTTCCCAAGCGGTCGGCCTCGCCCGCTCGATCGGCGGAGCGATCGCCGAACGCGGCCCCATTTCGATCATCGTGAGCAACAGTGCGGGGCCGCTCCGATAGTCGATCCGTACGGCCGACAGCTCGACGCGCGCGGACTCCCCGTCCTGCGGATGCAATTCGACCTCGAGCCGCTCCGGCCCCGGCTCCCCGGCAAGCGAGCGTCCCAGCAACTCGGCAACCAGCTCCGAGTAATCCGGGTGAACGAGGCTCGTCATCGACTTGCCGGTGAGCCCTTGCGGGTCGTCGGCGCCGATGAGGTCCGCAAAACGGCGATTGGCGAAAACGATGGTGTCGCGATGGACTGCGACGGCTTCCTGCAGGCCGCTCAACAGACCGAACAGCGAGCGCTCGCGCTCCTGGATCAGCAATTCCTTGACGGCGATCTGCTCCAAAAGCTGATTCGCGCTGTTCGCGAACTTTGCGGTGACGCCTTCTGCGCGCAGCCGCTCTGTGAATCGTCCCTCGCGGACGATCTCATCGAGTTGCTCTGCCGCACGCGCAAGACGCGCTGCCCGCCACTCCCGCCAGAAAAGCAGGCCGAGCAATGCGGCGACCGCCAGCGACAACGCAATAGTCAACGTCCCAAACGGGCTCATTTAACCGCCAAAGTCTTATCCCTTCTCCCCGAATTGCGCTCAGTGCTCCCACTGGGCGCGCTTTGTTTCGAGCTCTTGAGACCGGCTTTCGTGTGCCGGTCCTTGCTGATGCAGCAGTGCGGACCTTTGCAGAAGCACGCGTAATCTCGCGTGAGAGAGCATATCGAAGCGCCGGAATTCTGCCGCAATGATTGACCATAATGGTAAGGCGCTTGTACCTAAGGGCCGCTCGAACCGGCATCACTGTCGCTTTTGCTTACAACGCACGCGATGAGCTCGAACGCAAGAGCGCTTTCGGATGTGGTTAGCGGACGCCGTCAAGCGACGACAGGACGATGAGCGAAAGCCACGCCTCCCGTGACCCGATAGCGTTCACCATAACTTGTCGGCGATACCCAAAGCCCGTACGCTTTGCCGCCCTCCGCTGGCTTGAAACCGAAGATTCGACGCGCGATGAACACCGAAGCCTTTCGTTACCAGATGGTCGAACAGCAAGTGCGAACCTGGGAAGTCTTCGATGAGCGCGTGCTGGAAGTCATGCGCGGGATCGATCGGGAAGCGTTCGTACCGTCCGACTGGGCTGCTGTAGCCTATGCGGATGCGAGCATCCCGCTCCCGAAAGGCCAGAAGATGCTTCCGCCCAATGTGCACGGGCGAATCCTGCAGGCGCTGGATCTCGGCCCGAACGACGTTGCCCTTGAAGTGGGCGCCGGATCGGGGTATCTGACGGCCTGCATGGCCAAGCTGTGCGCGCGCGTGCGTTCGGTGGAGATCCATCCCGAGCTGACCGAGCTCGCACGCGCCAACCTGCATCGGGCCACGATCAACAATGCCTCGGTCGAGACGTTCGATGCGATGACGTTGGACGAAACGGCGCGCTACGACGCCATCGCCGTCACGGGATCGTTACCGATCTACGACGAGCGATTCCAACGAGCATTGAAAATCGGCGGTCGCTTGTTCGTGGTCGTCGGCACGGCGCCCATCATGGAAGCATGGAAGGTCACGCGATTGGGCGAACGCGAATGGCAACGCGAGAGCTTGTTCGAGACCGTCATCGATCCGCTCGTCAACGCGCCTCGCGTATCGCAGTTCGTTTTTTAACTCTGATTCATTAGAGAGTGACGGATGAGCGTTCCGGAGATCACACCCGCCGAATTCGTCGCTCGACGCGATCGCGGCGAGGCCTTGACCTTGCTTGACGTGCGCGAGGACTGGGAGCTCGCAGTTGCCAGCGTTCCAGGCATCGTCCACATCCCGATGGGACAAGTGGCCGAGCGACTGAACGAGCTCGACCGCGACCGGCCCGTCGTCGTCTTGTGCCGCTCGGGACGGCGCAGCCTGGAAGTGGCGAAACTGCTGCAGCAAAACGGGTTCGACGCGATCAACCTCGCCGGCGGAATTCTGGCGTGGTCGCGCGATCTCGATGCAACCATACCCACCTACTGACGAGTCTTAGACGCTTGACGCTTCGTTGCGAATGCCGCCCGGCCGCAACGGCGTCATCGATCTCTCAGCGTGATACTGTTGGTGGAATAACTGCGCCGATCGGCGGCAGATGGGAAAGACGATATGAATTTGCGTGCGCACCTCCTCGCTAGCGTAGTCGCCGCCGCATTTGCAGCTTCGTTGCCGGCGAATGCGGCCAAGTCTCCGGATGCTGTCGACCTGCTTCAGGTATATCAGCGTGCATTGCAGAACGATCCGATCATCCGAGAAGCGGAGGCGAACCGTCTAGCCACGCTCGAGAACAAGCCTCAGGCACGCGCGCAGCTCTTGCCGCAACTCGTCGCGTCGGGTGCCAAGAACCGCGTGGACACCGAACGGACCGGCAGCAATTTGCAACGTATCGACGCCAACGATCCGAACAGCCCGCTCGTACCGGTTCCGACGACGACCTCCGCCGATGGCGTGAGCCAGTTCCAGTACCGCATTCAGCTCACCCAGACGCTGTTCCGCTGGGACCGTTGGGTCGCCCTGCAGCGCGCGGACAAACAGGCAGCGCAGGCCGAGATCGACTTCAAAGCTGCGCAACAGGATCTCCTCGCGCGCACAGCCGAACGCTATTTCAACGTTCTGGCCGCCGAGGACACGCTCGAGGCGGCGCAGGCCACGTTGGACGCTCTGGAGCGGCAACTCGAGCAGGCGGAGAAACGCTTCGAGGTCGGCCTGATCGCGATCACCGACGTCCAGGAGACGCGCGCGACGCGCGATCAGGCGTCAGCGGCCGTCATCGCAGCCAAACGGCAGCTCGCGACCGCCCGTGAGAACCTGCGCGAGCTCACCGGAACGACATTCGAAAAGCTCGCACAGCCGGGCGCCGACATTCCGTTGAAAACGCCCGACCCCGAGGACGAGGAAGCCTGGGTCAGGGCGGCGCTCGAGGGCAACCTTCGCTTGATTTCCGCTCGATTGCAGACCGAGATCGCGAAAGACGATGTTCGCGTGGCGCGCGCAGGTCACTTGCCGACGCTCGATCTCGTTGCCAGTCACGCCTACAGCGAAGACGAGGGCGATGCCGCGACGCGCGGCGCCGTGTTCCCGGGATTGGCGAACCAGGAATCCGAATCGGACATCATCGGCGTGCAAGTGACCGTACCGATCTTCTCTGGCGGTGCGACGCAATCCCAGGTACGTCAACGCGTGTACTTGCATCGCGCAGCGCGCGAGCGCTCCGAGCGCACCGCACGCGAGACCGAGCGGCTGGTTCGCGACTCGTATCTCGGCGTGTTGAGCGACATTGCGCGCGTCCAGGCACTGCGCCAAGCCGTCCAATCGTCGCAAACGGCATTGCAAGCAACCGAAGCTGGATTCGAGGTAGGCACCCGCACAACCGTCGACGTGCTCGAGTCCCGGCGCAACCTGTTCGAAGCGCAGACGAACTACGCCCGCAGCCGCTACGACTACATCATCAATCTGCTTCGTTTGAAAATCGCCACCGGCTCACTGAGCGAAGCGGATTTGGCGGAAGTGAACGGCTGGCTCACTGAATAGTCGACAGTGAGCAGTTGACAGTTAACAGCAAAGAGCGCGTTCTACGCGCTCTTTTTTTTTGCGATCCGCAAAAATCCGAAAATGAATGCCAGACACACAGGCAGGTAATCGAATGTCGTGAGCTCCGAGCTGCGACCCGCCCGTTGTCAACTGTCAACTATCAACTGTCAACTCGTTCGATTCCATGTCGATCCACGCGCTCTTTCCCACGCTGGTCTACTACGCGCCCTTGCAGAAGGGCTCGTGGCGCCCGTTCAACGAGCGGCTGCGGCGGGAATGCTTGCAGCTGCGCATCGACGACGAAGCCGGACGGCGGTGGTCGGCGAAGAACTATCCGGGCGGTTACACGTCCTACGGCTCCGTGCACCGCATGTACGAGCTGTCGCCGACGTTTGCGCAACTGCGGCAGAAAATCGATGCGCACGTTCGCAAGTACGTTCGCGCGCTGGAGCTCGACCTGGAGGGACGTGAGCTCACGATGACGGACTGCTGGGTCAACATCATGCCGCGCCAGGTCGTGCACAGCCTGCACCTGCACCCGCTCTCGACGATCAGCGGAACGTACTACGTGCAGACGCCGAAGTTGAGCTCAGGGCTGAAATTCGAGGATCCGCGGCTCGATCGATTCATGGCCGCACCGCCGAAGCGGCCCGACGCGCGCCCGCAGAACCGCCCGTGGTTCGTCGTCCCCGCGCAAGCCGGCAATGTCGTGTTGTTCGAAAGCTGGCTGCGCCACGAGGTGCCGGCGAACTTGGTCGATGCCGAGCGCATCAGCATCAGTTTCAACTACAACTGGTTCTAAAACCCATCTCAAGACCTTGCGTGCCCCGCTGTTAGCCCCGCAACTCACACGCGCGGCCGCTCGCAACGTTTTGAGGATGCCTTCTACCCTGCCGCGGCGTTCGTCCCCGTGCTCGCGCCGAGCCAGCGCTCGAGCTTCTCGTTCAGTCGATCCCGGTCGATCGGCTTCGAAATGTAATCGTCCATTCCCGCGGTCAGACATTCGGCATCTGCGCCCTTCATGGCATGCGCGGTGAGCGCAATGATGGGAATCCGCGCTCCCATAGGTTCTCGCGAACGAATGATGCGCGTTGCCTCGTAACCGTCCATGATCGGCATCTGACAATCCATCAGGATCAGGTGGTAGCGGCCGGTTTCCCACGCTTGAACTGCGGCTGCACCGTCTCCCGCCACGTCGACGCGATAGCCGAGCTTCTCGATGATTCGGCAGACGACCTTTTGATTGACGAGGTTGTCTTCGGCCAGCAGGATGTGATGCTGCTCGCGCGCTCGCTGCGAGCGCAGCGCATGACGCGTGATGATGGGCTGCGTGCGATGATGCCATGCCTCGGGCGTCGAGCCGAGCACGAGCATCATCGTGTCCGTCAAATCGCGTTGCGTGACCGGCTTGAGCAAGTACCCGGCGAAGCCGAGCTCCGCGAACTTCCGTCCGTCGCCGCGCTGGCCCGACGAGGTCAACAGAATCAGGCGCGTCGATTTGAGCGCCGGCTCGCTCAGAATCATCTTGCCGAGCTTCGCCCCGTCGCAATCCGGCATTTGATGATCGAGCACGGCCACTTCGAACGGCTTGCCGATCTGCGCAGCCTGCCGCATCAACGCGAGCGCCTCATCCGCGGAGCTCGCGCAAACCGCATCCATGTGACACATCGCAAGCTGCCCCATGAGTACCTTGCGATTGGTGGCGTTGTCGTCGACGACGAGCACGCGCTGACCTGCGAGCTCGATCGGCGCCGTGCGCTTCGGCAGGCCGGGAGCGCGCGCATGCCCGAGCCGCAACGTGAACCAGAACGTCGAGCCCACGCCCTCCTCGCTCTCGACGCCGACTTCACCGCCCATCAGCTCGACAAGCCGCTTGACGATCGACAAGCCGAGCCCCGTACCGCCGAAACGACGCGTCGTCGACGCATCGACCTGACTGAACGCCTGGAACAGCGCGCCCATGCGATCCGCCGGAATACCGATGCCCGTATCGCGCACCTCGACGCGCAGGACGATGCCCTCTGCGTCCTTCTCCACGACACGGCAATCGATCGCCACCTCGCCGGTCTGCGTGAACTTGACGGCATTGCCGCCCAGATTCAGGAGCACCTGCCGAATCCGACCGGCATCGCCGCGCACCATATCCGGCACGTTCGGATCGATCAGCGCAATGACTTCCAAACCCTTGGCGTGCGCCTGCACGGCCAGCAACCGCGCCACGTCCTCGATCGTGTCGCGCACATCCATGTCGAGATATTCCAGCTCGAGCTTGCCGGCTTCGACTTTCGAGAAATCCAATATGTCGTTGATCACGGTGAGCAATGCTGCCGCGCTGTCGCGCACCGTCTGCGCGTAGTCGGCCTGCATGGGATCGAGCGGTGTCTCGAGCAGTAGCTCCGCCATGCCGATCACGCCATTCATCGGCGTGCGAATTTCGTGGCTCATGTTTGCCAGGAATTCGCTCTTCGCCCTGTTCGCCGCCGCAGCGGCTTCCGTCGCTTCGATGAGCGCCTGTTGATATTGGCGGCGTTCCGTAATGTCCTGCTGCGAGCCCGACACCGTCAGCGGACAACCGGCCACATCGCGCTCGACCGCGCCGCGCAATCGAAACCACCGCCACTCGCCTTGGCTGGTCTGTGCACGCAGCTCGATATCGAGCGGAGAATCGTCGGCAATGCATTTGTCGATCGTCTTGCGCAGCGTGCCGACATCCTCCGGGTGCACGACCGAGAAGAACCGTTCGCGATCCGAGAGAAACGCCTCTTGCGGCAGCCCGAGCATTTCCGCGAACCGCGGGGATACCCACATGTCGCGCGTGCGCACATCGAGCTCCCACAAACCGTCGTTCGCCCCGCGGATCGCACGAGCCAAACGGGCTTCGGTCTCACGCAACGCACGTTCGGCTTGGCGCCGCTCGTACTCGCGCGCCATGTTGTCCAGACCGAAGACGACATTGCGCGCCATGTGAGCGAGCAGCGCGACGATTTCCTCGTCGAAGGCATTCAATTCCGCCGAATACAGGAGCAACACGCCGATGCTCTTGCCGTCGCGCACGAGCGGCAAGGCAGCGCCCGAAGCAACGCCGGCCTGTCTGGCCCGCGCGTGCCAATGACCCGTCCGCTCGTCGTTCAGGAAATCGTTGCTCACGGCGGGCTGCAACGTGCGGAACGCGCACCCGACGAGCCCCTGTCCCTCGGGCGTCTGCGCATCGACGGAAATACGTACCGACCGGAGCTGATCGGCGCCGTAACCGGCGACGGCCGCAACCTTCGCCTCGAATCCGTTCTCCGGAATGCAAATGCTCGCCGCCAGAAACTTGCCGCCGTAAACCGCGGCATCGCACACCTTCTGGTACAGCTCATTGGGGGTTTCGACGCGCAGGATCGCCTCGTTCGTCGCGCTCAGAGCGGCAAACATGCGTCCGAGGCGAGCCGCAGCGAGCTCCGCCGCCTTCCGTTGCGTCACGTCCTTCGACAGGCTCACGATCAGCCAGCGGCCGTCGACCTGGATGGCGCGGCGATGGGTCTCGGCAATGAGCTCGCGCCCGTCCCGCATCTGCGAGTACGTCTCGAGCGTCAAGCCTTCCTCGCCGGCATCGATCACACGATCGTAGATTGCTTTGAGCTCCTCCTGGGAAGCTTTCACGATGTCGGCCGGCCCCATCTGGAGTAGCTCCTGTCGCGAATACCCCGTGCGCTTCACGGCCGTCTCCGTAAAGTCGACGAAACGCATCGTTTCGAGATCGACGATGTAGATGGAGTCGCCGCAGACATCGATAGCGGCACGGAAACGTCGCAGGCTGGCGAGATCGGATGCGGGAAGAGACGTGCCGCCGGACGCGCTCCGACGAGCAACGAGCCAAGCCACGGCTGCTCCCGCCGCGCCCGCAATCAGACAAAGAACTGTCGTCAGCAGCATCGACCCGCTCCCTCCTACGGAGTGGTTTGGATGCGCCAGGAGGAGGAATGCGGCGCGGTCCAACGGCTGCAGACTAGTGGAACGCCATGCACGAGAATGGCGCGGCAGGTCTCGCCGTCAGCGCGATACCGATTTTTGCCCAAGCAAGATTCAGGCGTTGCCTTAACAACGCCTGATCGGAAATGAGACGGCGGTCGCTTGAATGCGCTTCGCCGGGAGGGATTCTGCGCTGCAGCAACCTGCAATCAGGTCGCTGCAGCGCCGGGAGCTAGCTCAGACGCGCAGCGACCACAGCTCGGCGAGCGTGCTCCATTCGGAATCCTTGCTGACTGCGCGGAACGCCTGGCGTGCTTGATCCTTCTGGCCCTTCTTGAGATAGGCCACGCCCAGATCGATCTGCGCCTCGTCGACATCCGTGACGCCGCCGCGCTTGATTCCGCGCTGGAGCGCTGCGATCGCGGCGTCGTAATCGCCTGCACCCAGGTAGGCCTGCCCGAGTGCCACATCGGCCTGTCCGCTTGCAGCGGCTTCCGTTTGCTTCGCGAGCTGCGGCAGTTGCTTCTTCATCGCTTCGGCGCGCTGCTTGGCCGCCTGGAACAGACGGTCGTAACGGCCCTGTTGAGCTTTGTCGTCGCTCTTGAGGATGCCGTTATCCATACCTTCCTGGATGATCTGCACGGCCTCGATGGGCGCGTTGCCCACCTTCTCGTCCATCGCGAGCTGGGCGAACTCGTAGTAGTCGCGGTCGCGCTTGAGCACGCCGGCTTCGCGCATCAAGCGGAAATAGCCCAGATCCACGCGATCCGAACCTTTGCCGCGCACATTGGCGAGCAGCGTGCTCCAGTCGTCCGGCTTGTTGTAATGACGAACGAGCTTCTTGAGCGCCTCGGTGGCGCCGGCCTTGTCGTTCAACTTGGTGTAGCTGTCATAGACCAGCCGCAGCCAGTCCTCCTTCGGCTTCTGCCCGGCACGTTCGACGCGCGTGGCAAGCGCAGACATCGTCGCGGCAGCGTTCTTGTAGTCGTTGGAGAGGTAGTAGGCCTGGCCGAGCACCAACGCGGCGTCCTGATTGCCCGGGTTCTTGTCATAGAGCTGCTTCGAGTACTTGATCGCTTTGTCGTACTGCTTGAGCTGGAAGAACATCTGCGCCAGCGACTGCGTGCGCGTCGGCACTTCGTTCGCCGGCATCTGCCCGGAGTTGAGCATGCGCTCGTAAACGACCGCCGCCTCGCCCATCTTCTTCTGCGAGAACAGCACATAGGCAAGGAAGTTGTCGATCTGATACTCGTCGTAAGCGGTCTTGCCGCTCTGCGCCTGAGCCTCTTTGATCTTCTCCAGAGCGACGTTCCACTGGCCTTTCTTGGTGGCGTCCTGAGCTGCTTTCAGCGCTTTCGCCACACCCACACTCAGCTGCTGGCCGCCCTGCTCAGCTGCGCTGACGGCAGTGACGACGCCCATCGAAATACCGGCTGCAGCAGTACCGATAAGCGCTACCGCCAGAACACTCCTCAACATCGACATGTACGACCCCCTCAACTACTTGAGAACAAGGCATCAAGTTCGATCCCCGTCGCGGGCGGCGGGTTCCCGGATCGACTCGATGCGGTGCACTTTGCTCGAGATGTTGTGATGGATCTCACCGCAGCCGACTGACGTTGCGGTGCCGCACGCACTCGAGACGAACACGCTCGACGAGCACCAATCAGGGCATCGCCGAACACCGATTCAGGATGACGATCGCACGACCGATACGACGCATCCTCTACCGAGCGAAGTTCGTAATCGGCCTATGGTAACGCGACGAGCGCACATGGGCGACATCGCCGGCCGGTCGATAAAGCGGACCGGACGACGTAGGGGTCAGCGCGAAACCTCGCCGCCCCTCGCACCCGGGTGTGGATCGCGCGCAAGCGGCATCGCTTGCTGCCGTAACACACCATGGCTCCCTCGAAGGATGCCACGGTCTTAACCGATTTTTACAGTCTCGCGTACCGAGTCCGCTACGTCTTCGATGACTCAACACGCCTCGAGGACGGCTTTCGGGCACGATCGATGCAGCCGTTTGGTGCAGAAACATAGGGGATTCGGCATTCATGCACCGCGTCGAAGCACCGCGGGCGATGCGTGACCGAAATGTGATTCGCGCGATGGCTGCGCAGCGCTTGGCCGCGCGCCGTCGCAAGCGGGAACTCCGGTCATGGCCGCGAAGCGCCGCATGATGGATGCTTCGCGGCGCCTCGCGGGCCGAATGCCGGCTAGATACCGATCTGGACGACGAACGAAACGGCCCGCGCGCGGCCGAAATCATAGTCGCCCTGCTTGTAGTTCAAGCCCAGCGTCAACGCGCGCGAAACCTTTCGCGCGATCGTTGCTTCGTACGTGTACTCGTAGCCGCGCAACTCCCGATCGTCGTCATCGTTGAAATCGAAAAGGCCTTTGTCGCTGCGTAGCTTCCAGCGCGCACGACTCACTTTCGGTATGAGCCGCCAACCGTCGCCGAGCTCGAACTGATAGCCGACCGCGACGTAGCGCTGCGAGAGACTGAACTCTTCGTCGTCATCGAAGATTTCGACATTGCCGTACGAATCGGCGCCCACTTCGAACACGATGCCGATCGGTGTCAGGACACCGAAGCTGACTCCGAGACCGTAGGTATCCGTCTCGTGCAAACCATCGACGCCCTCGAATGCATCGAGCTTGAGCTCGCCCTGACCGATTCGCGGCGTGATCTGAAACTCGCTCGACTCGGCTCCAAGCGCCGGCTGGACCGCCGCCCCGAGCGCAAGCACGACCGCCAAGAACGTCGTTCGCATGTGAACCTCCATCGTCCTTACAGCGCGCGATGCGCGCGATCCGCGGCCACCGTAATGCGCGAGCAAGAGACCGCCAACGAAGCAACGAGAAGTGGCGAAATCCGATACCGGAAGGAGCAAAAGGCGCGACCCATTCGGCCCCCGTTCATCCAAGCCACGCAACGATGGACACTCTTCGCGCGGCCGGACAATTCGCCGGTTGCGTTGATCTTTCAAGCACGATCTTTGACGGGACGTCGACGTGAGCGAAAGCACCCAAATCATCGAAGCCTTGAAACGTAGCTTGAAGACGCGCGGCCTGACCTATCGCGACTTGGCGCCGAAACTCGGGCTGAGCGAAGCGACGATCAAGCGCGTCTTCTCCGAAGAGACGTTCTCGCTGCAGCGTCTCGAGGCGATCTGCGCCGCAATCGGCATGACGATGAGCGAGCTCGTGAAGATGGCAGCCGAAGCGCGCGAGCCGCGCTCGCAATACTTGAGCCTCGAGCAGGAGCACCTGCTCGCAAGCGATTCGCGGTTACTTGCATGCTTTTACCTGCTGCTGAACGGGCGCAGCTCCGAAGAGATTGCGAAACGCATGGGACTTGCCGAGCGGGAGCTGCGAGCGCTGTACGTCAAGCTCGATGCAGCGCGATTGATCGAGCTGCAACCGCGTCTGCGCGTGCGGCTACGCGTCGGGCCTGTGATCTCGTGGCGCACGGACGGGCCGGTGCACCGCGTCTACGAGAAGCAGGTCAAAGCAGAGTTTCTCCAATCCGAGTTCCAGGGCGCCTATGAGAAGCTGCTGTTCCGCTCTGCCGAGCTCTCGGATGCGTCGGCGAAGATCTTGCTCCGCAAGCTCGAGCAGCTCGCCAAGGACTTCGCCGAGTTCGCCCGGCTCGACGTCACCGTCCCCGCTGACGAAAAGAACAATGTCGGCATGTTGATCGCCTTCCGGCCCTGGACCTTTTCGATGTTCGACGGTTTGGGACGCGCGAGCGCGCCGCGAAGCGCGGCGTAGGAAATGGGAAAGGGAGAAGGGAAAGGGGAAAGTTGAGCAATCGACCTTCCCCCTGTGACTCCATCGAACGTGGGTTCAGGCGTGCGACACCTTCATCGCGCCGATGCCTTTCAACGTGCGCTTTGCGATCTCCTGTTCTTCGTCCGCTTCGCACGTGACACCGACCAGCACCGAGCCTTTCTCGAGCGCATCCTCATAGTGCTTGATCTCGTGCTCGGGCATCGCCGCACCGATCAATCCGCCTAACACGCCGCCGGTTGCTGCACCCGCACCGGCACCGGCCAGGGCAGCTGCCAACGGTCCAGCAATCAAGATGCCCGCGCCTCCCGTCGCGATGGTACCGACAGCCGTCAGGCCGGCGACCAATGCACCGAGCGCGCCGCCGCCTGCGGCGCCAAGCCCAAATCCTTCCGCAGCTTTGCTGCCCGGCTCGACGGTGAACGCATCCCGGTCGAACCGGTCGCCCGTCAGCAAACTGATGTCCTCGCCTGGAACGCCTTGCGCTTCGAGCGCTTGCACTGCAATTGCCGCCTGCCGCGGCGAGTCGAACAATCCCGTCACCACCGTAGTCATGTGCGCATCCTCGTCAAAGAGCGCGCGATATACGCACTCTCGAGAGCAACGCGACCGCGATGAGCGAGTTCCGAAGGTTGATGTCGTCCGTTTGCGCGCGGCACTTCGTCGGCGCGCGATCATTCCTTCGGCGTGATCACCTCGGCATCCACCGGTTCTGCGTACAAGCGCGCAACATCGTCCGTCCGACGCTCCAGCACGCGACGTTGATTGATCGATCGCTTGTCCGTGATCTCTCCGGCTTCGGGCGACGGCGGCTCTCGAAGAACCAGCATGCGCGCGATCGTGCTAGCGCTGCCCTGCCGTGCGGCATTGAACGCGGCGAGCTTCTCCGCAAGCGCTGCGCGCGTCGCCGGCGAATCTGCAACATTGAGCCACAGCAAAGCGCCGAGATACGGCTTGTTCGGTGCGCAGATGACCGCGTCGAACACGAGCGGCGCAAGTGCCGCCACGAGATCGCGACGCAGAATGCTCGCTTGCACCCACGTGCCCGACAACAACTTGAAGTCCTCGGCGACCCGGCCGGCGTATTCGAGCCCTTCGATCGGGTCCTGCGGATTGACCCACCGCACGGCATCGCCCGTCCTGAAGTAGCCCTCCTCGTCGAACGCTTCCGCATTGAGCTCGTCGTTGCGGAAATAGCGCGGCATCACTTGCGGACCCTTGATGCGCAGCTCGAACCGATCGCTCATCGGCACGAGCTTCAAGGTCACACCGGGCTGCGGCAAGCCGACCAAGCCGGTGCGCGTCGTGTTCCAGTAAACGGCAATACCCGTCGCCGACGTCTCGGTCATTCCCCAACCGGTGCCGAACGGCAATCGCTCGCCGAGCTCCTGAACAGCAAGTTTCTGCATGCGCTCCCACAGCGGCTGCGGCAGCAGTGCTCCGCCGTAGGACAGCCACCTGAGATTCTTGAAGAACTTGCGCCGCAAATCGGCATCGCGTTCGAGCGCTTCCGCGAGCATCGGATACACGCTCGGCACGCAGCCGAAGCCGGTCGGCGAAATCTCGCGCAGATTCTCGATCGTTGCCTCGAACTGGCCCGGAAGCGGCCGGCCATCGTCGATGTACAGCGATCCGGCGAGCGCCATCGTGCCGTTCAACTGCGAATTGCCGCCGTACGTGTGATGCCACGGCAGCCAATCGACGATCGTGTGCACGAGATCTTCGCGATACGGCTCGCTGACGAGCCTGATCATCTGCACTGCAGCCGCGAGATTGCCGTGCGTGTTGATGACACCTTTCGGTTTACCGGTCGAGCCGGACGTGAGCAGAATCTTTGCGATCGTGTCGCTCGTGATCGCCTTACGACGCTCGGCCACCGCCGCCTCGTCGACTTCGCTCAGGAGCTCATCGAAAGTGCGGCCGGTCAAAATGCGCCGCCCAGGCGCGCTAGCGAATTCCAGTGCGCGCGCGAATCGATCTTCATCGCGCGCATATACCAAGCCCGGTTCGATCAGTTCGATCGCATAGCCGAGTCGGCCCAAATCGTTGCTCAACGAATATGTCGGCGACACAGGGATGACTGGCGCGCCGGCTCGCAGCGCACCGAACGTGAGAAGCGCATGTTCGATGCTGTTCTCCGAGAGAATCATCACGCCCGGCCGATCCGGACCGAAACCGTTGCGGATCAACCAAGTCGCAATCGCGGCTGTCTTCTGCCATGCGTCGGCGTAAGTGAGTCGGCGCCATTCGCGGCGCTCGTCCCGTTCCGCCAGGAAAATCGTATCGGGTCTAATATCCTTGGCTCGCTCCAAGTACTCGATGAGCGTCGGCAGTCCGGGCTCGTACGGAATCGCGCAACTCAAATACACGACGCCATCTTTGGAATCGCGCACTTCGATCCGCGGCTGAGGCCGATCGAGTGTCCGCATCGGAATGTCGTCGGTTGCTGGAGCCTTGACTGACATGGTCAGAATCATCGCTGAGCGCTCCGAGTGTTGTCGCGAACGGACATCCTAGTAGATCGAGTACTGCAACGGCCGCAGCCACAACAATTCTAAACTCGCGGGAAAGCCGATGAACTGGCGGTCAAAGGCGGTCGAGGGCCATACTTCCTTTGCTGTCGGTCGGCGGTTCAAGAATTCAGAGGATGCCGACGTTTCAATTGACGAGGGGATTCCAGATGGAACACAGATTCAATCGCGGCCGCAGGCTTGCCGCCGCTGCCATGTTGCTCGGACTGGCAGGTCTCGCACATGCGCAAGACAAACCGATCGTCTTCAACGCTGCTTGTCCGCTGCCGCCGGCGTTGCACTGTCCGGACAACGATTGCCCCGGCGCAGTGATCATCAATCCAGGTCAGGTCGTCGAGATGAAGACGCGGCGGACGTACTTCCTGGACTATCCGTGCGAACTGAAGCAAGGCGAGAAGGTGACGTTCATTCTCAATCTGCACGGCGGCGGCTCGTTCGGCAACTGGCAACGCCACTATTTCCCGGCGATGGACTTCAAGGACAAGTACCGGCTCGTCGTTGCCACGCCGAATTCGCCCGTTCGTGCCTGGAGCGAGGTGGACGATGCCTATCTGCAGAACATAGTGAACACGGTCGTCGACCAGATCGGCAAGGAGAACATTCGCGCCTTCTGGCTCGTCGGCCACTCGCAGGGCGGCCTCACTTCGAATCGGCTCATCCGCACGGAGTTCTTCAAAGCGCGTGCCGACGGTTTCGTGAGCCTTTCGGGCGGACGCCTCGGCGGCAATCCCGAACGCGCCAGCGCGCCCCGTCCCTCGGTGCCCGCCGGCTCGGTCACCGCGACCGTGCTCAATGCAGGCTCACTGGCTGCTGCGGTGGCCGCGTTGCGCGAATTGCCGGACGGCGAGTTCTCGCACATCTACGCGACGGGCGAACGCGAAGTGAAGGGCGCTGTTCCGGAAACCTCGGAATGGGCCAAGCGCCTCGGCTGCGGCGCGCGCGGACCGGCTCGCGAAGTCGAGGACACCAAGCCCGGCTACGTTTACGACGGCTCGCAGCTCAGAAACCTGAACCCCTCATGGGGCCTGTTGCCGGCGGGCGGCAAAGCGCAAATCTTCGAATTCCCGAACTGCAAGAACGGCTACGTCGTCGCTGACGTCGTGCGACTGCAAAAGGGGCACACCGAAGGCCTGGAGCCCAACATCACCGAGGAGATCATCAAGCTGATCCTCAAGGCGCCGGGCGGGAAGATTCAGAAGCTGTGACGTTTCGCGGCGCATGCACAGGCACAGGCCTGTGCGTGCGCCGCTCAGTTGATAGTTGCCAGTGGACAGTTGATAGCGGCCGGCGTACGCCGGCTTTTTTTGTCGGCGCGACACGCGCGCCTCCTTCGCTGCCAACTGTCAACTATCGACTATTCGGCGCGCGATCACATCGAGCAGCCGATCAAGGGCGCCGCGGTTCTTCGCAACGCACTCGTAAGCGGCGCTTCCGACACGCGTTCGCTCGGCTTGGTCGGAGAACAGTTTTTCAACCACTGCTGCAAGCTCATCGCTCGAACGGACTTCGAGTGCACCGCCGCAATCGAACAGCGCACGCGCAATTTCCGGTGCGTTGAAGTTGTGAGGACCGGTGAGAATGGGGAGCGCGAGCGCGGCGGGCTCGAGCAAGTTGTGACCGCCGATCGGCACGAGACTGCCGCCGACAAATGCCACATCGGCTGCGGAATAGAAAATCATGAGCTCGCCCAGAGTATCGATCAGCAAGACCGACGTCGTCGGCGCGAGCACTGAGCTCGACGAACGCGCGACGAATTCGATCGAGCGCGATTGGAGCAGCGCCTTCACTTGATCGAATCGCTGCGGATGGCGAGGCGCGAGCAAGAGCAGCGCATGCGGATGCCGCTCGCGCAGTCGTTCGTGCGCTTCCAGCACGAGCTCTTCTTCGCCAGCATGCGTGCTGCCGGCCGCCCATACCTCACGATTCGGGAAAAGATCGGCACGCAAAGCGCGGCCGCGCTCGCGCGTCGTTGCGTCGATCTCGAGATCGAATTTCACGTTGCCGACGACGTGCGTGCGCGCGGGATTCGCTCCGACCGAGACGAAACGCTCGGCATCCTGCTGTGTCTGCGCGGCGATCTCGATGTCGTGCGCCAGCGCGTCGCGAAACAATCCGGCCAGCCAGCGGTAACGGCGCACCGAGGTCTCGGACAATCGCGCGCTCGCGATGATGAGCGGGATACGGCGACGTGCGCATTCCCGAAACAGGTTCGGCCACACTTCCGTTTCCATCACGATCGCGACTTGCGGACGGATGCGGTCGAGAAAGCGTCGCACGGCACCGGGTGTGTCGTAGGGCAGGTAGACGTGCCGCACTGCCGAGCCGAACAGCGCTTGCACTCGCTGCGCTCCCGTCGGCGTCCCGGTCGTCACGATGAGATCGCGGTCCGCATACTGCTTGGCGAGCGCGCGAATCAATGCCGCCGCAGCCTGCACCTCGCCGACCGACACGGCATGCACCCAGACGCTTCGATCGGTCCGCACGTGCGTACGACCGAAGCGTTCGCCGAGCCGATCCCGATACGCCGGATCGCGCAAGCCCTTCCATGCCTGCACAGCAAATGCGACCGGCGCTGCCAAGTAAATGAGCGCGTTGTAAACGAGTCGAAGCATGCGGGGGCGAACAGTACAGGCTAAGTATCCAGACGGGTAGGTTCCCCTCCGGCAAAGACGGGAAGGCGCACGTTTTATTCGCGGAATTGCCTGGTAACATCCGCGCCCACTCATGAGCACGCCGACGCCTTCCAGCGCGAACGGCCGCGTCCCCCGTCAACCGCCGCGCGTTCCGCTCTATCGTTTTGCCGGCCCACGCTACTGGGGCGTGTGGCTGGGTATTGCGTTCGTGCGGCTCGTCAATGTCCTCCCGTTGCGCGCGCAGCTGGCCATCGGCCGCGGCCTCGGCTGGATCGCATATCTCGTCAGCCGGCGCGATCGCAACATCGCACGCATCAACATCGATCTGTGCTTGCCCGAGCTGTCGACGGAGGAACGCCGCAGAATTCTGAAGCGGCATTTCGAGTCGCTGGGTTGCGCCCTGTTCGAAACGGGGTTGGTCTGGTGGGCGAGCGCGGATCGCCTGCGCCGCTGGATCACGTTCGAAGGTCTCGAGCACTTGCAAGCCGCGCTCGCACGCGGCAAGGGCGCGCTGATGCTCAGCGCACATTTCACGACACTGGAAATCGGCGCAAGAGCGCTCACGCTCGTCGGCCCCACGAGCGTCATGTACCTGACCCCGAGCAATCCCCTCATCGCGGAATTCGCTCGCCGCGGCCGATCGCGCCATACCGTGCAGGCGGTGACGAGCGAACAAGTGCGCGAGCTGCTACAGAATCTCAAGAACAATCTGCCGGTCTGGTACGCGCCCGATCAGCGCTTTACCGAGAAATCGAGCGAGCTCGTGCCGTTCTTCGGCATTCCGGCAGCCTCGAACGTGGCCACTTCGCGCTTGGCGCGCATTTCGGGCGCACCCGTGCTGCCCTACTTCCCGGAGCGCCGCCCCGACAACCGCGGCTACATCGTGCGCATCCATCCGCCGTTCGAGAATTTTCCGACCGACGATCCGATCGCGGATACTCGCCGCTTCCACGAGCTGATCGAAGCGAACGTGCGTCGCCATCCCGAACAGTATCTGTGGGCCTATAAACGTTTTCGCCGCGAGGGCTTCGATCCTTACCGCGCTGCGCCGCCTCCCAAGACCTGACCGATGTCCCGAAAGCCCGCCAAGAAAACCACCGACAGCGCCTGGTCCCTGCTCCATCCACGCTACTGGCCGACGTGGCTGGCGCTCGGCGTGCTGCGGCTCTTCGAACCGCTGCCGTTTCCCGTGCTCGTGATGCTCGGTAAGGCGCTGGGCTCGGTGCTGGCTTCGATGCCGCTCGCATTCGTGCGCATCGCGCGCCGGAATCTCGAGCTGTGTTTTCCCGAAATGTCCGCCGAACAGCGCGAAACCATCTTGCGCGCGCATTTCCGTAGTCTCGGCATCGGTCTGTTCGAAACCGCCATGAGCTGGTGGAGCTCCGACGCACGGATTCTCAAGCTGACCACGGTATCGGGCACCGAACACCTGGAAGCCGCGCTCGCCAAAGGCAAGGGCGTCATTCTCTTGAGTGCGCATTTCACGACGCTCGAGATCGGCGCTCGCTCGCTGACCGCGCGCGGCCCGACGAACATCATGTACCGACCGACGAGCAATCTCGTGCTCGAACGATTCTTGTCGCGCAATCGCAGCAGACATGCGAAGCGCGCGATTCCGCGCGACGACGTGCGCACTCTCGTCTCGGCTCTGAAGAACAACGAAGCCGTCTGGTACGCGCCCGATCAGGCCTATCGCAAGAAAGGCGCGGAAATGGTGCCCTTCTTCGGCATCCCGGCGGCAACGAACACCGCCACGACCCGTCTCGCGCGAATGACGGGTGCCGTCGTTCTCCCGTATTTCCCCGAGCGCCTACCCGGCAGCCAGGGCTATCGCATGACGATCATGCCGCCGCTCGACGATTTTCCGAGCGACGATCCCGCGCGCGATGCGCAACGCTTCAACGAGCTCATCGAAGCGCACGCCCGCCACGTACCGGATCAGTATCTGTGGATCCACAGGCGGTTTAAGGGGCTGGGGGAGGACTATCCGGATTACTACAAGAAGTAGGGCTTGGGGCTCGATGTCCCGAAATCCGAGTGCGGATTCCGAGCACTAGGATTTGCGTGAACATGCCGAGCGACCGCGATTACTGACCGGCGCAACTCATTCATTCAAGACATTTGAACCCCGGCGGATCTTCAACCCCGCACTCATCCCTCGGGCCCCAAGCCTCACGCCCCAAGCCCCACGCCCTCTAGCAGCTCCTCCCAATCCCTCTCCCCAAAGTGAAACCCCGCCCGCTGCCCGCTCAGCTTCTCGAGCGATCGTTTCAGGCGCGCTAGCACCTGCATCTCCCACGCGCCGCGGGGACGAATGCGGCCGCGATCGAAGTCGATGACATAGACGCCTTGCGGCGTGAGCATGATGTTGTGGGCATTCAAGTCGGCATGGTGCACGCCTCCCGCATGAAAGCGGGCAATCGTGCGACCGATCTCGCGCCACGTGGCGGGATCGAGCGCGCCGTCCGTCAGCATCTGCGCGAGCGTGCGTGCGTCCTTGAGACGCACAGTAATGATGTCGGCACGATAGGCGAGTCCGATGCGCTCGAAACGCGCCGCGACCGGAGGCGGGACCGGCAGCTCGAGACGGCATAGTTCCGCCAACAAGCGCCATTCGCGGAACGAGCGCGTCGCATTCGCACCGAGCCACAGATACCGGTCGGTGGCGATTCGCGCCGCGAAACCGCCGCGCCGGTAATGTCGCAGAATCCAGTCACCCTCCTCGGCCTTCAGCACGCAGACACTGCCGCGGCCGCCGGCATGCTCCTCGATCGCACCGCGCGCGGCCCAATATTCCCGCGAGAAGATCGCTGCATCCGGCTTACGGATTCGCGCAGCGTCGTATAGGATGCCGCCGCGTGGGACGGGAAGGAAACGCTCGCTGATGAGTGGCATCCAGAGTCCGCTTTGGCTACGGAATAACTACAACAGGGCACAGAATAGTCGATGGTCGCAACCGCTCGCAGCTTCCCGATGAATCCCGCGCCGTTGCACGGCCGCTCGCCGACATAAATGGCTTCATCCGCGTTCACTCAAGTTCCGGCATCGGTTTGCATTCTTCGCCTCTCGGCGATCGGCGACACCTGCCACGTTCTACCCGTCGTCCGCACGCTGCAGCGGGCCTGGCCGAATACGCGCTTCACGTGGGTCATCGGGCGCGTCGAAGCCAAGCTCATGAGCCGCATTCCCGATATCGAGTTCGTCGTCGTCGACAAGAGCAGCTTGTGGAACTCCGTGCGCACCGTGCGGCAAGCGATGCGCGGTCGGCAATTCGACGTGCTCATGCACATGCAGCTGGCGCTGCGCGCGAGCTTGCTGTCGATGTTCATTCCGGCACGCATCAAGCTCGGCTTCGACCGCAAGCGCGCAAGAGAGCTGCAATGGCTGTTCACGACGAATCGGATCCGTCCCGCCGACCGGCAGCACGTGATGGACTCGCTGTTCGGCTTCGCAGAGAAGTTCGGCGTTTACGAAAAGATCTTGCGCTGGGACATTCCGCTCACCGAAGCGGACCGCGAATACGCGAAGGATCTGATTCCCGACGGCCGCCAGACGCTCGTGATCAGCCCGTGCTCGAGTCACCGTTTGCGCAACTGGCGCGCCGAGTATTACGCGGAGGTTGCCGATTACGCGGTCGGTGCGCTCGGAATGCGCGTCGTGCTCGTCGGAGGACGGAGCGAAACCGAGAAGCGCATGGGAGAGGCCATCGTCGCGCGCATGCACCAGCCGGTCGAGAACAACATCGGTCAGGACACCTTGCCGCAGCTGCTCGCAACGCTCGAGCGCGCGACGGCGCTGTTGACGCCCGACTCGGGGCCGGCGCACATGGCAACCGCGGTCGGCACGCCGGTCATCGGCTTGTATGCTGCGACGAACCCCGCACGCAGCGGTCCGTACTTGAGCCGCCAATGGTGCGTGGACAAATACGATGCAGCCGCGCGCCGCTTCCTCGGCAAACCCGCAACGGAAATTCCCTGGACGACCAAGATCGAACGCCCGGGCGTCATGGACCTCATCACGCCCGATGAGGTCATCCGCAAACTCCACTCCCTGTTACTCGCGCTCTCGCGGCGACGCTGATCACGGCTTCGCTGCCGGCCCCCAGTAGCCGAGACGTTTGCGGATCTGCAGATTGCGGATCTTCGCGATGAACGGCTTCGGCGCCAGGCTGGCAAGCCGATGCTCGACCAAATCCTCCACCGCTGCGATCACCCGCTCAGACGAACGTCCGTCGCGATAGGGATGAATGTCGTTGGCGTAGGCGACGACTTTCTCGATCAACTCAGGCGGCCGAGACAAAGCGCGCTCGAGCACCGGACGGAGCTGCCCGACATCCGTGAAGTCGAGCATGTAAGGCAACGGTACGCGGTGCCGGAACGTCACGACGGGTTTGTGCTGAACAGCGAACTCCGGCACGACGGATGTGGTGTCCGACAACAGCACGTCAGCGGCGCGTTGCGCCGTAATGATGTCTTCCGGCTCGATGAACAGCGCATTCTCTGCCGCCAGCGCACGATACCGCGCGAACAGTTCCGGCGGGCATTTGGGATGCAGCGTCAACAGCCAATAGAGATCGCCGCGCTCGATCTCGCGGCGAATCGCGTCGTACAAATGCGGCGCGGCGCTGACTCGCGGCGTGAAGGTCGAGGCGAACATCACGACGGGACGGCCCTGCGCGCGTGCGCGCAACCGTTCGGAAGCTCCGCCGTCGTCACGAAACAGCGGATCGAGCTTCGACCAGCCGGTCTCCGCGACGGCGAAGTGCCCCATCTGATCGGCAAGCTTCTGGAACGGAATCGTCGTGGCCGGTCCTTGGGTGCAATACAGATCGAACAAGCCGCGAATGCGGAAATGACCGCGCTCGTCGGAGTGCTTGCTCGTATTGAAGCCGTGAAAGAGCTGCACCTTCGCGCCGGCAAAGAACGGCGGAATCCAGTCCATCGCGCACAACACGGCACGCGGCCGCAACGCCACGGCACCTTTGACGTCCACGCGATTGACCGGACCGGACAAAGTCTCTTTCGCCTGCAGCAAAGGACCGTCGAACCAAGCATGCACTCGATGTCCTGCCGCGACCAGCGCATCGCAGAGCGGCTGCAATATGGGTAAGGCGTAACGCTCGCGCGCAGCCAGCAGATAGTCAGCCATAGTGCCTCGATGGAAGAGCGCCTACTGCGAACACATCAACTCGATCACCGCTCGATTCCAAGCCGCGTGAGCAGGTCGCGCGCCTCTTCGATCGTCTGCGGGTCCTGCAACATTTCATACAAGCGCATTCGCTTGTAGACGGCATAGCTAGCGGCGGTCTGAGCCAGCACGTAACCGCGCCAGCCGTCGAGACAGGCCAGCCGCAGAATGTAGTCCTTGAGGAACGCCGCCGCGAAAACGAACGGCAACGACCACATCGCCGGCGAACGACGCTTCTCGTACCAATCGAGCGCCTTCAACTCCGCGTAGCGCAGCACCTTGAGCTGTTTGTGGACGAGCGTCGGATTGTTGCGGTGACCGAAAGGAGCGCGCAGCTTCACGGCAGGGCCGTCGTACTGCAACGATTCGTGCACTCTCGCTTCGGTCCAGCGAGCGCGCCCGCGATGATAGATCCGAGCTTTGTACTCGCCGTGCAGCGAGCGATACCAACGCAGCGGAGCACCCATGTACCAGGAGATGAGACGCAGCCGGACGACGGCGGCGTCGGAATCCAGGATCGCGGGCAGCCGCTCGCGGCACTCGGCAACCAATTCAGGCATGAGAAATTCATCGGCATCGAGCGCCACGATCCAGTCGTGGGAAGCCTGGCTCGCGGCGAAATTGCGCTGGGGACCGAAACCCAGCCACGGCTGAACAATGACGCGCGCGCCGTGCGCCTCCGCGATCTCGCGCGTATTGTCGGTGCTGCCGCTGTCAACGACGATCTTCTCGGCCACGAACGGCACACTGTCGAGGCAGCGCGCGATATTCCTTGCCTCGTTGTAGGTGATGACGACGAGAGTCATCGGCAGTGCAGTCATTGCGGAATATTAACCCATCGCTCGCGACGCTCGATCTGGCTTACGTACCTTCAACCCGCAAATCTCTTTCGCCTTGCCGACCGTCGCCTGTCGCGTGTCGCCGATTCGCTGTACTCTTACCGGCCCCTAGTCCTTAACCGTCACCCCATGTCCACCGACATTCACGTCCCCATCTCGCCCGGCGAACTGATCGACAAGATCACGATCCTGCAAATCAAGTCCGACCGTATGCAGGACCCGGCCAAGCTGGCCAACGTGCGCACCGAGCTCGAATTGCTCGAAAAGACTTGGCGTAACTCGCCTCACGCGGCCCAGGACATCGAGCAAGAATGGGCGGAGCTGCGTCGGATCAACGAGGCGCTATGGGACATCGAAGACAAGATTCGCGATAAAGAACGCGAAAAATGCTTCGATCAGGAATTCATCGAGCTGGCTCGCTCGGTGTACATCACGAACGACGAGCGCGCCGCCGTGAAGCGCGCCATCAATACGAAGCTCGGATCGCGGATCGTCGAGGAAAAGAGTTACGCCAAGTACCGCTGAGCGTCACCGCTGCAGCGTGTACTCGGCACTGCAATACGGGCACTTCGCCCAACCGGTCTTCTCGATCGGCAGAAACACCCGCGGATGGGAATTCCACAAATGCATCCCGGGCATCGGACACGACAGCGGCAGATCGGCCTGCGTGACCGTGTATTGGTTCTGCGCGTTCGGCTGAATCAGCTTTGGGGTCTGTTCGGCTGCGGACATGGCGAAATCGGGTCGTTACAACGAAGGCGCGCATTATTCCACGGCTGGGCGGCGATCGCAGCAAGCCCGGGAGCCCGCTCAGCCGGGCGCGGCAATTACTCCTGCATGACCTCGGTCCAGATTGCCATCACCCCCTTGCGCTCTTCGACGAACTCGGACGCATCCACGACGTTGCCGGCGCCCGCAAGCGACAGCCGGTGCAGCCGCTCCCGATACTTGCGGTAAGTATCGACCAGGAAATCCACCCGCGACTGGGGGACGAGATTGCCGGAGGCCAGACTTTCGAGCTGCCGGATGTTGTCCGAGAAGATCACGATCTCGGGGTAGCGGTCGGCCCACTTCAGCATCCAGTACTGCACCAGAAATTCCAGGTCGGCGACGCCGCCCGCATCCTGCTTGATGTCGAACTGGCCGGGCTTGGCCTTCGACAGGTTCTCGCGCATCTTCGCGCGCATGTTGCGCACTTCCGCCTGCAACGCGTCGCGGCGCACCGCCTTGCGCAGCACCTCGATTCTCGCCTCCTCGAAGGCTGCGCACAGAGCCGGATTTCCGGCGATCGCTCTCGCCCGCAACAGAGACTGATGCTCCCAGGTCCAGGCTTCCTGAAATTCGTACTCGCGAAAGCTCTGTAAGGTCTGCGCGATGAGTCCCCGATTGCCGCCCGGCCGCAAGCGCGTATCGACCTCGTAGAGCCGCCCGGCCGAGGTGTGCACGGTCAGCAGATGCACGACGCGTTGCGCCAGCCGCTGGAAGTACTGCGTGTTGTCGATCGGCTGCGGCCCGTTCGTACGCGCCGGCTCGCCGGCCGAATCGTGCAAGAACACGAGATCCAGATCCGAACCATAGCCGAGCTCGAGCCCCCCGAGCTTGCCGTAAGCGACGACGATCATCTCGGCTACGCGCGCACTGCCGTCGGGCAGCGTGCATATCGGCTCGCCATGTTTCGCCGTGATTTGCGCCCGCGCGAGCGCGAGCACTTCGCGCACGATCAGCTCGGCGATGTCGGTCAACCGATCGCTCACCTTCATCAGCGGCAAGCGGCCCGTCAGATCCGCCACCGCAACCCGGAACAACGCAGCCCGCTGAAATTGCCGCAGCACCTCGACCTGTCGCTCGGGATCTTCGTCTTGCATCGCCGTGCGACGCGCAGCGAGCTCCTCCACGAAATCTTCTCGGGTCGGCGGCTCCTCCACGATCCGCTCGTCGATGAGCTCGTCCAAGAGCAGCGGATGCATGGCGATCTGATCGGCGAGGAATTGACTGTGCGCGACGAGCTCGACGAGCCGTTTGAGCGCGATCGCGTTCTCGTTGAGCAAGGCGAGATAGACCGTGCGGCCGCCGATCATTTCGAGAATCTTGAACAGTCGTCCGAGCGTCGTCGGCGGCGACTCGGTGGCGGCAACCTTGCGCAGCAACCGCGGCAACAACTCGTGCAAACGCCGGCGTCCAGTCGCATCGAGTCGCCGGTAGTACGCGGAGGCACGCAATGTATCGAGCGCCGTGCAGATCGGTGCCGGATCCTCGAAGCCAAGGTTGCGAACGGCCAGCTCGAGATCTTCGGGCGCGCTTTCGAGATCCAACGCGCGGGCTGCCGGATCGGCAATGTCAGATCCGCCGACCGGGCCGAAAACCATCTGCGCGAAATGCCCCGCGACACGCCCGCGATGGAGCTCGAGCTGCGCGGCGAGCGCCGTCCAATCGGGCATTCCTAGAGAAAAAGCGAGACGTGCACGATGCTCCTCGTCTTGAGGCAAGTGATGTGTCTGTTCGTCATCCCACTCCTGCAGCCGGTTCTCGACACGGCGCAAGAAACGGTAGGACTCGAGCAATTCCGTCACGACGTCGGAACGCAGCAAACGGTGTCCGACCAGTCGCGGCAACACGGCATTGATCTCGCGACGCTGCAAGCGCGGATCCGCGCCGCCGCGAATCAGCTGAAATGCCTGAACGATGAACTCGATCTCGCGAATGCCGCCCGGACCGAGCTTGATGTTGTCCTTGAGCTCGCGCCGTTCGACCTCGCGCGCAATCATCGCCTTCATGTCGCGCAGCGACTCGAACACGCTGAAGTCGAGGTAGCGCCGATACACGAACGGACGCAGCACTTCGTCGTAGAGCGACGGATAGTGTTCTTGCGCCGTGATCGCGCGCGCCTTCACGTACGCATAGCGTTCCCAATCGCGGCCGTGTTGCTGCAGATAGTTCTCGAACGCAGGAAAACTCACGGCGAGGCGTCCGCTATCGCCGAACGGTCGCAGACGCAAATCGACCCGATAGACGAATCCTTCCACCGTTGGCGTCGCAAGGATTTGCGTGACCTTCTGCCCCAGGCGTAAGAAGAACTCTGCGTTGTCGATGCTGCGCGCGCCGTCCGTCTGTCCTTCTTCCGGATAAAGGAACACCAGATCGATGTCGGAAGAAAAATTGAGCTCGCCGCCGCCGAGTTTGCCCATGCCGAAGATCAGCATGGGCTGCGGCTCGCCGCTCGCCTCGCCGCGCGGTACGCCGTAGCGCCCGGTCAATTGCTCGTAGGCGTACGAATACGCGAACCGGATGCATGCGTCCGCAAGGGCCGTGAGCTCGCGCAGCGTTTCATCGAGCTCCGCCCAGCCGGCAAGATCGCGCCAAGCGATCCGCACCATGTGGCGGCGGCGAAACCGTCGCAGCGAATCCAGGATTTCGGGTTCGCTCGTGCCTTGTACGCTGGCGGCAAGATCCGCCGCGAACTCATCGTCCGCCAGCGGACGTTTCAAGAGCCCTGCCGCGATGAGCGCATCGAGCAATTGCGGCGCCCGCACGCAGCTCGTTGCCACGAACCGGCTCGATGTCCACACGCGCTCGATCGAGCTCGCAACGGCGTCATCCGCCTGCCATCTTTCCCAGATGTCCGGCTGCTCTTTGACTTGCGCAATGAGTCGCGCGATCTCGGCGCTCATAGGTATCTGCGACGAAGAATCCGAGCTCATGCAGCGGAACCGATATAGGCTGTGGGCTGTAGGCCGTAGACTGTAGCAACTCGCGTTCGCGCGCAATTTTTGGCTGAAGACTGAAGACTGGAGGCTGAAGACTGAAGGCTGAAGGAAGAGGCGCGCACTCGCACGAGGCTTCGCTTAGGCTGTAGCCAGAGCGCGCCGCGCGACTTCGGGCTGAAGGCGGAAGGGAGAGGCGCACGTTTGCGCGCGATTTCTTGCCAGAGCCCAGTGCCCGGAGCCCTCATGCGCGGAGCGCCGCCGTCGCCTGTGTCCCCTATCCGGTTTCGCCTGACCTTTTCGCGCGCGGGCTGGCGCATGTGGGCAATGGCAGATGCGCGGTAACGTTCGAGGCATGAACACCTCGGTTCGTTCGCACGCACGAGTCGCCGCACGCTCTCGATACGCACGCGAGCTCTTCATATCTATCTGGGCCGGTCTTGCTGCCGCAGCCGCCTTGCTGGCAGGCACGACGGCCGATGCCGCCATCGGTCTGTGCGATGAAGGAAGTTGCCGTGCAGCGTGGCACGAACCAATGCCGCTGGTCTCCGAGCTGGGAGGCGTTCTTGCTCTGACCGAGAGCGCACGCGCGGATCGTCGAACGACGTTGTCGGACCAGGAGTACTTTTCGTTCAGCGGCATCGGTGCACTCGTTTGCTCCGTGAACGGACAGCGGCGCGCGGCAACTGCGTTTCTCGTCGGGGCCTTCGACCTCGGCGTGACGGTCGCCCATCCTTTCGTCGATCGAGGCGTCTGGGCGCGGCCCGAAGATTGCGTCTACACGACGACCGATTCGTTGGGACAGATCCGCGAGCGCATTCCTGTCGCGTACATGGAAGCTCAATGGCGAGCCAATACGAGCACGTTCGGCGACGTGGACAAGGACTTCGTAGTCATTCGGCTCGCGGAGCCTTCCAAGTATGCGCAACGGACGATGCCGCTCGGTAAGTTCTCCGGCCGGCCGGCCAGCGTCTTGATGGTCGGGTTCAAAACCGATCTCGACATCGCAACCGCCAAGCTCAAGACCAAAGGCCATGTGTACGAGCGCACGACGGGCCTCTTGACCTCAACGCCGGGCGGATTCGCGCACGACATGGACGCAAGCGGCATCGCTCACGGCGCCCCGGTGATCGATGAGGACACGGGCGTCATCATCGGCGTGCACACGCAAGGCCGGACTCCCGCAGGATTCGCGCGCAATACGATGATCGCGATGAACGAATGGCTCGAAACGACGTTGCGTCGAGAGATCCAGCTCGAACAAAGTGCGGGCAACGTCACGAACGCCGCACCTTGATCTCGGACGCGCGGACCCAAGAGACATTCAGCGCAACCGCCGCCGACTGCGGCAAAATAAGCGAGCGCCCGCGCCTAGTGCCGGTCGCACGAGTCGCATACCCTTTTGCCATGAGCTCCGATTTGCATCTCTTCGCCGAGTTGTTGCGTCAGCGCCGCCGCGCCGTTTTCTTCACGGGTGCGGGCATCAGCACCGAATCGGGCATTCCGGATTTTCGCAGCCCGGGCGGCATCTGGACGCGCATGCAGCCGATCTACTTTCAAGAGTTCGTGTCCTCGGAAGAAAAGCGCCGCGAAGCGTGGCGGCGCCGATTCGAGAATCGCGACGGCTGGGTCGGCGCCCAACCCAATCGCGGCCACTACATAGTCGCCGACTTGATCCGCCGCGGTAAGGCGGCCGTCGTGATCACGCAGAACGTCGACAACTTGCATCAGGTATCCGGAGTCCCGGAAGAACGCATCATCGAGCTGCACGGCAATGCAACTTACGCGACGTGTCTGAGCTGCCACCGCCGCTACGAGCTCGTCGACATCGAAGCGGAGTTCAGAGCCCAAGGCAGCGTCAATCCCTGCGGGTACTGCGGCGGCATCATCAAAACGGCGACGATCTCATTTGGTCAATCGATGCCGGAGCTACCGATGCAGCGCGCTGCGGAAGAGACGCTATTGTGCGATCTGTTCATCGTGCTCGGCTCTTCGCTGACCGTCTATCCTGCTGCGGATTTCCCGGTGCGTGCCAAGGAAGCCGGCGCTGCACTGGTCATCGTCAATCGTGACCCGACGCCGATCGATCACATTGCCGATCTCGTGATCAACGCAGGTATCGGCGATACCTTGGAACAGGTCGTGCAGTTGTTGGACGCTCCGAGCAACACCCACTAGTTGCGCACGCGCGGCTCGACGACTTTCACCGCACGTCTAAACTCGCTGCTCGTTCGAGCGTGCAACCCTTCTCCGTCGGCAACGATGTACATCGCCGCAAGTCCTTCTTTCTCGGCGAGCGCAAGTCCCTCCTCGGGACCGAGCACGTTCAATGCGGTCGCCCATGCATCGACCATGAGCGTCGTAGGTCCGACAACGCACACGGAACCGTAACTTTCGATCGGTCGGCCAACGCGCGGATCGATCGTGTGCGAAAAGCGTTTGCCGTCGCGCTCGAAGTAATGCCGGTACTCGCCCGAAGTGGTCACCGACGCAGCTTCGAGCTGCAGGATCGCAAACGGCCGCTGCGGTTCTTCATCGACCGGCCGCTCGACGGCAATCTGCCACGCCGTGCCGAGCGCATTGCGCCCGCGCGCCAAGACCTCGCCGCCGATATCGATCATGAAACTCTTCAGACCGAGCGCAGCGAATCTCTCCGCGATCAAATCGACTGCGTATCCCGGCGCAATGCCGTTCACGTCGATCGTGAGCTCCGGATGCCGCTTACGTAACGCCGGTCGCTCGAGTCTCACTTCGAGTAACTCGTAGCCGCTGCGCTCGCGTAGCGCAGCCAACTCCTGCTCCGTCGGCAGAGCCAACGGCTCGCCCGAAGGCCCGAATCCCCACGCCTCGATCAACGGCGCAATCGTAATGTCGAACGCGCCGCCGCTACGGACACTAACCTCGCGAGCAGCGGCAACGACGTGCGCGAGAGCGGCCGGCACCTCGAACCAATCGATCGAGCGACTTGCATTGAAGCGAGAGATCGCAGAGTCCGGCCGATACGTCGACATGTCCGCATCGATGCTCTCGAGCACCGAATAAAGCGCGGTGCGCACTGCAGCTTCATCGACCGTCGACGGCGTCCCGACGACTTTGACCGTATACGTCGTGCCCATCGTCGGCCCAGAGAGCACGAGCTCCTGAGGTGCGCGAGCGCACGCGGAGATGAGCGCATAACAAATGAGCAGGAAGAGACGGAGGCGGCAAAAGTGGCGCTGCATCCGGTAATGATAAGGCTGAAGGCTGAAGACTGGACACTGAAGACTGAAGACTGAAGACTGAAGGCTGAAGGCTGAGCGCGTTCGCGCGTGACTTCTACCAGAGCCCAGAGCCCAGCGCCCCGAGCCCCACGAATCACGGATCACGAATCACGAGCTCTCCCATTCCCCATCACCAAACTCGCCACCTGCCCCAACTGTCCGAGCAGCGCGAATGCGGCGACCAGCATCGCGGAGAATGCCTGCACATAGTCGCCGGCGGTCCAGATCAGCCCGCCGGCTGCAACCACCAATAGCACGAGCAGCGGTGCGCGTACGCAGGAAACAGCGCCACCCCAGGGGCGCGTTACCGGGCGTGCTGTGCGAGCTCAGGCTCCGGGAACGCTCACCGATCGCTTCGCCCCATAGATGCCATCGTCGCCGGTCTCGCGTACTTGATCGCGCCCGACACCACGCTGCTCGGCTCGAGGTGGCTCTGCCGTTTCGCCTGACTTGGGCTGCAGTTGCATCTCGGCGTGTGGGTCCGCGGACTGCTGCGTTGGTGCGCGCAACTCGCGTGCTGCGTAGAAATTGAATACGACAGCCAACAGCAGACTGCTGACGATCATGCTGGCACCGATGACAACAGCCCGCGGCATAGAACCTTTCGCGCCTCCGACATGCACACGTCGTACGACTTCGGCTCTCAGCTTAGGCAACGGCGCACGCAACCCGACACGTCCTTAGGGGCCGAATGCCCCTTAGGACAGGCTGTAGGCTTTAGGCTGGAGGCTGTAGCCCCGAGCGCCAAACGAACGTACTAATTGGAAAGCTGAGAGAACGTCAAAAATCGGTCGGGGCTTCTGCCGCGCGCGCTGAGAGAGCGCGAGGCGCCCGAACCTACAGCCTACAGTCCACAGCCTAAAGCCTAGGCTCGCATCAACACTGCAAACGGCGCCACGTCAAACACTTGCGCCAACGATAGAGACTCCTCGGCAAGATCGAATCGATCGCCTGTGAGCACATCGCGCAGAGGACCCGCGCTGCAGTCGAGCGAGACGGTCGTGTCCGTCCACTTATGTCCGATCGGAAGCTCGCGCTGCGCGTCCATGAGCGCGGCAAAGCATTTTCCCAGCACGACGACGACACGCGTGCCTTCGTGCTCCCGCGCGAAGGCAAGCACGTGATCCTTGTAACTGCCTCGAGCTTGCAGAGGCGTGTACGCACTTCGCGCGAAAACCTCCGGATGCTCGCGCCTGAGCTGCAACAATCGCCAAGTCACGAGCAGCTTTGCATCGCTAGAGTACGGCGACTGCAGCGCACGCTCCAGCCGTTCGCGTGCCTGAACCTCACTCGCTTTTGCAAGCTCGTCGAGCAAACGCGCATTCGCTTCGTAATCGACTGGCCGCCGATTGTCAGGATCGACGAGCGCAAGCGACATGGTCTCCATGCCTTGATAGATGTCAGGCACGCCAGGCGAGGTCAGCTTGAGGACGAGTTGAACCAATGAGCCCAAGTGACCGAAAAAGCCAGCGATCTCGGCGAACGAAACGAAATCGCGCATGAATGCGTTCTGTTCAGAATCCGCCAGCAACCGCGCTGCGAACTCCGTGAGTGCCTCTTCGTACTCTGGATTCGGATCGCGCCACGAAGTTGCACGCTTTGCCTCACGGGCCGCTTTGACGAGATAGGCCTGCACACGCTCGATGAGCCGTTCACGAGGTTCGTGCGGTGACCAGACGCCGACCAGCGTCTGATAGATGAGGTATTCGTCGTTGCGGCTCGGCGCATAACCGCTCGCAAGTTGTTTACGCTTGCCCCGATTGAGCCGGCTCCATCGCGCGAGATGCCGCTTCCAAAGATCCGGGAGCTCGCCGATCACTGCGATCCGCGCCCGCACATCCTCGCTGCGCTTCGTGTCGTGCGTCGATGTTGCGAGCATCGAGTGCGGCCAGTTCTTGAGCCGCTCGATATTCTCCTGGTGTACGGCCGACGTGGAAAACGCAATGCGGCGCGGATCGCCGCCGACTTCGTTCGCGCTCACGAGCCGGTTGTATCTATAGAAGGCAGTATCTTCGACGCCCTTGGCGGTCACGGGCGCCGTCACTTGCTGAAACTTCATCGCAAACTCGCGCATCGCCCGCGCGTGCTCGGGCGGACGGCCCTGCGCAGCATCGCCGAGCAGCACGCTCTTCAAGAACTCGAAGATCGTGCGCTCGATGCCGGGATAGTTCGACCGCGCCACATTGATCGCCCATTCGACCGTGCGTCGGTCCTCCGAGCTCGCGCCTCGCTCGCTGATGTACGTGCGATACACCGGGAAATGGGCAATCGTCTCGACAATGGCCTCGCGCATCGAAGCGCGCGTGAAATCGCTCGTATGTCGATCGAGCTGCGCGATGCGATCGAGCTGTGTGGCCAGTACTTCCACTTCCGCCGCCAACGATGTGCGCATGACGAGCTTCTTGGTCTGATATGCGATCTCGTCGAACGAGTGCTGTACGCCCGTGAACTGTTGATAGATGCGCGTCAACGCCTTCTCGTTCTCGGCCTTGACGAGCCATCCGTTGGCAAGCGCAGTGAAGTCGTAGCCGGTCGTGCCGTGCACCGGCCAATCGAGCGGCAAACGCTCGTGCGCAGCGAGAATCTTCTCGGTCAGTACATACAGCGGCTTCTCGGATGGTTCGCCGAACCGACGCTGCAGTCGGGTGAAATATTCCAGCGGATCGAACAAGCCGTCTGAATGGTCGATGCGCAGTCCGTCGATGTGGCCGCTCTCGACATAACGGAAGATGAGCTCGTGCGTCCGTTCGAATACCGAAAGCTCGTTCATGCGAAGCGCCGCGAGATCGTTCACATCGAAGAAGCGTCGGTAGTTGATCTCGTCGATCGCCACGCGCCAGTTCGAAAGACGATACGCCTGAGCCTCCAGCAATCGCTCCATGGCATCGAAGCTTCGCGGATCGCCGACCTTGCCGTTGATGCGCGTGACGGCTTCGTCGATGAGACGTCGTATCGCAGGGCTGCGTTCGACTAGACGCGCGAGCCGCCGCTTGTGCGCTTCTTTGTCGCGGTAGCGCATGGCTTGCGCTTCAGCCGACAGGTCGTCCCGCGGCGGAAGATTTTCGAACGCGGTCAACAAGCTCTCGAAATCGGCGCGATCCGGATCGTCCGGCGGCAACGAATCTTCGGCATCGAACGTACCGTCGAAGATCCTCGGGTATTCGCGCGGATCGATCGGAAAACAGTGCTCGAAGTAGCGCACGCGGAAGCTGCCGTGTTCCGCATCGAACTCGAGCTTCAAGTCGCCGCTTTCGAGCACCGTCCCGAGCGGCTCGCTCAGAATCGGAACCAACACGCGATTGCGCAACGAAGCCCGCTGCGGAAACCAATCCACATCGAAATGCTTGGCCGATTGCGCCGACGGCCCGTTCTCCAAGAGATCGAGCCACCACTCGTTGTCGCAGCCCATGATGCCGAGATGATTCGGCACGATGTCGACGATCAACCCCATGTCGTGCTCGTGCAGAGTCGCAACGAGCCGATCGAAGTCCTCCGGCGCGCCCAGCTCCGGATTGAGCGCGGTGTGATCGACCACGTCGTAGCCGTGCGTGCTGCCCGGCCGAGCCTTCAGGATCGGCGAGGCGTAAAGGTGACTGATTCCGAGCCGGGCCAGATAGGGAACGATGCGACGTGCCGCTTCGAACGTGAAATCCCGATTGAACTGAATTCGGTATGTCGCCCGAGGCGGGCGCGAGCCGCCGATACGAAAGTTTTCGGGACGGTCGCTCATGAGCTCGGCATCACCGACAGTCTCACTTCCCAGGCAGCGAGACGATCCGCGCTTGGCTGCAGCGCCGTTGAGAACAGGAGCCGCCCGCTTCCGCTTGCGTTGCGTGGGCAGCTCGTTTCGGCCATGTTCGCTTCGAGATGGAGCACCGATCCATCCGTCGGCCAACGCACGTGCACGCGCGCACCGGTCACCTCGGCTTCGGCCCGGTCCGGCTCGATCGAAGGAATTCGCGGCGCGATGTGCTCCGCTCTCACGCCCAGCAACTGCCGCACATACTCCATGTGCTGCCGATGTGCAGGCTCCTTGCGATCCTCCCACCGCAGCCGACTGCGTTCGAATGTCTCGGCTGCATTCGGATCCGGAATTCGCTGGCGATCGTGCGCGTCCTCGAATGTCTTGAAAGCGGAAAACTCGCCGCGTCGACCTTCGGTAATGGCGCGCGCCAGCTCGCCCCGATAGTCGCAGAAATACAGAAACGGCTGGCGGGCGCCATATTCCTCGCCCATGAACAGCATTGGAATGTGCGGCGACAGCAGCAGCAACGCGAACGCTGCTCGCAACGGCTCTTCACCCGTCAGAGCGATCAGCCTTTCTCCGAATGCGCGGTTACCGGTTTGATCGTGGTTCTGGAGGAAGTCGATGAACGAAGTGACAGGCAACCCATCGCTGCGCTCGCCGCGCGGCTTGCGCTCCGCACCGTAAGGATCGCCTTGATACGCGAACCCTTCCGCAAGTACGCGTGCCAACTGCGCGTACGGCTGTTCGGCGTAGTGAACGTAGTAGCCGTCGCGTTCCCCCGTCACGAGCACATGCACGATGTGGTGAAAGTCGTCGTTCCACTGCGCCTTCGAGAGTTTGCGATTTCTCGCGGGCCGCAAACGCGATGCCTGGTTGCCGTGATTCTCCAGGATCAAATGCACATGGCGATCATGCGCCGGTCCCGATTCGATTGCCGCTGCCAGCTCGTCGACGAGATGAGTCCGACTGGCGTCGCTCATGGCGTGGATGGCATCGAGCCGCAACCCGTCGAAACGGTATTCCTCGAGCCAATAAAGCGCGTTCTCGATGAAGAACTGCCGGACGTTGCGTCCAGCCTCGCTCTCGAAATCGAGCGCCGGTCCCCAGGGCGTCTTGTAACGGTCGGTGAAGAATCCGCTCGCGTAGCGGTGGAGATAATTGCCCTCGGGTCCGAAATGGTTGTACACGACGTCGAGCACCATGGCGATGCCGTGCGCATGCGCAGCGTCGACGAGACGTTTGAGATCGTCGGGCTGTCCGTACGCGGGATGAGGTGCGAACGGCAGGACGCCGTCGTAACCCCATCCGCGAGTACCCGGAAAGGTCGCAATCGGCATCAGCTCGATCGTGTTGATGCCGAGATCTGCCAGCTGCGAAAGTCTCGGAACGATCGCCGCATACGACCCTTCCGGCGTAAACGTGCCGACGTGCAATTCGTAGACGACCGCGCGATGCCAAGGCTGCCCGCTCCAAGCGGAGTCGCGCCACTCGTAGGCACGCGGATCGACGACTTCGCTTGCGCCGCCGAGACCATCCGGCGCGAAGCGTGCCGCCGGATCGTGCACCTCGAGCTCATCGTCGATGCGATAGCGATATCTCGCTCCTGCCGACACCGGTGCCGACGCCTCGAACCACCCTCCTGCTTGCGGTTCAAGCTCGAAGTGCTGCATCAGTCCATCGACGACCAATTGCACCCGCCCCGCATCCGGCGCCCAAAATCGGAATCGCGTGCGCCCGTCCGGCATGATCTCAGCGCCGAACGGAAGGTGGCGGTGGAAGCGGCTCATCACGTGACGAATGACGAGGAGGGAAAAGGGAATGGGGAAAGGGGAAATTGGTGCATCAGGCAACGACCCTTCCTCCCTTTCCCTTTTCCCTTTTCCCTTTTCCCTTTTCCCTTTTCCCTATTCCCTGACCGTGGCCGCGCTCACTCTTGCGTGCTGTGCCGCCAGATTGATGAACGTCTCGGACGCTTCCGGTGCTTCCGACGCGTGATGATGCGTCGGCCGGGTGACTTGCAGACGACGCAGTGTTTCGCCGACGCGCTTCGGTGTGCCGAGATCGCTCCAGCCGCACGGCGGCACTCGCACGACGCGCAGTCGCGATTCGTGTCCTTCGAGGATGTGACGGGAAAAATCTACATCCGGGAGGCGGTCGTAGGTCTCGCACAGCATCGGCCAACCCGAAGCTTGCGGGAGCCCGGCGTGCAGCGTCCGACTGAGCGCAAGTTTCATGTCCATCACGACGGATGCATATCGCTGCATGTAAAGGTCCAGCAACGCACGCGCCGATGCCGCGATGATGAAGGCATTCCACAGCCCGCCTGCTTCGATGATGTCCTTGGCCAGTTGAGCGGTGGGTTTTTCGATGAATCGTCCCACGCGGAAGCTGCCGTAAGCGTCAGCATCGCCCGGCAGGATGTAGCCGAGCTCCGCATCTGCGTCGTCCGGCTCGAGCCCAAGCAGCACCGGCGTATCCGGCTCGCGCTCGATACATGCGACGGCCCCGCGCAGCGACCGACGTAGCACGATCTCGTCGCGTACGTAGTGATCTGACGGTAACAACAGCACCTTCGCGTCGGCATCCAGCTCGAGCAACCGCAGCACCGAATACAACACGCCGATACCCGTTCCGCGATTGCGCGGCTGTACGAAAATGTTGCGGCTGGGCATTCCTTTCAGCGCGTGCGGCCACCATTCGCGATGCTGGTCGGCCACGATTGCGCAAATGCGCTCGCGGTCGACGGCACCGGCAGCGCGCGCAACCGCATCCTCGAGCAGCGTGCGTCCGCCATGAAGGGAACAGAACTGCTTGGGAACGGCCGTTCCGCAGGGACGGGTCGTCAATGCACGCAGACGCGTTCCGTCTCCACCCGCCAAGACCACGGACCAAGTGCTGCTGCCGCCGACCATGCTCATTCTCCTGGCGTGCGAGACGCCACGAAGTCGAAAGAGGAAAACTCGCAACCGATCCCAAGGCGATGCAGGCGGCGTGCGAGTTGATGTTCGCGTTGCCGGATCGCGCGTTGGCTACGAATGTTCATAACGCGCAATGGGTTCCACCGCTCGCTCGAGCACGCGCAACGTTCTGAAAACGGTAACGAGCGGGTGACAAATGGCGACAAACCGAACGATGCACACGATGCGCTTTCCTGCACCCAGGAACTTTCTCGAACGCCATGTGCTTGCATAGCGAGCCCCTTCATTCTTGGAAGCGCACCTCCATGGCCACCCGCCGACGCCCCGATTCGAACCGTACGACGCCTCCCGGCACCGCTGGCAAAGGACCCACAGGCTCGCCACGCACCACAACGGCAGGCGAACGCAACCGCAACAGTGAGCTGCAGGCGGGTCACAAGGAAAAGCCGATCGAGGATTCATCAACGAGGGCGCGCGATCGGTCCGGTTACTCGGGCGCGTCGCTCGTCGACGAGCAGATCTTCCCCGAAGACCGCGAGCTGCGCATCGCGGAGCTTGCGTACTCGAAAGCGCAACAGCGCGGCTTCGAGCCGGGCCACGAGCTCGACGACTGGCTGGAAGCGGAGCGTGAGATCGACGCGACGTTCTCTCACTCCGAGCATCGACCCTCTGCACTCTGAATTTCGGTCAGACCGTGGTGTCCGAAGCGCGAGCCGGGTACGCCGAGATCCAGTCTAGAGGCGGTAGCGCGCATGCACGCCGGACACACCGCGAAACCTTTCTCGGCGCACGCCACGACGAAGGCGTGACTCGATTTCGCGTGTGGGCCCCCGAGGCGAGGCACGTCGAAGCGCACGTCGAGTATCCGCATCCGCTGACGCTCGAGCTCCAGTCCTCCGAAGACGGTTATTTCGTCGGCGAGTCGGACTCGATCGCTCCGGGCTCTCTTTATAAGTATTTCCTGGACAGCGAAGGGCCTTGGCCGGATCCGTGCTCCCGATACCAGCCGCACGGCCCGCATGGTCCTTCCGCCGTGATCGACCCGACCGAGTATCGCTGGCAGTGCCCGCAGTGGGCTGGCGCGCGCCTCGAGCAGCAAACGATCTACGAGCTCCACATCGGCGCTTTCACTCCCGAAGGCACGTTCGACGCCGCGCGCGCGCGCCTGGCATGTTTACGCGACCTCGGGATCACGATGATCGAGCTGCTACCGGTCGCTGAATGTCCTGGCCGCTGGAACTGGGGTTACGACGGCGTGCAAATCTTCGCGCCCTTTCATGAGTACGGCGATCCCGAGGCGTTCCGGCGATTCGTCGACCGGGCGCACGAGCTTGGGCTCGCCGTCATTCTCGACATCGTTTACAACCACGTCGGCCCAGACGGGAATTATCTGAAGCATTTCAGTCCGCGCTACTTCAGCTGCAAACATCGGACCGAATGGGGCGAAGCGTTCAATTTCGACGGCGAGCACTGTTTCGGCGCCCGCGACTTCGTGATCAACAACGCCAAGTACTGGCTGAGCGAATATCAGTTGGATGGCTTCCGGCTCGACGCCACGCAGTCGATGTTCGACACGAGCGAGCCTCACATTCTGGCGCAGCTCGTTGCCGAATGTCGGGAGTCATCCGGCCGCGACATCGTCTTCGTCGCCGAGAACGAGCCGCAACGAGGCGAGCACTTGCTGCCGCCGGACCAGGGAGGATTCGACCTGGATGGCATGTGGAACGACGACTTTCATCATGCGATGCGGGTTGCGCTCTCGGGATGCCGCGACGGCTATTTCCTCGACTACACGGGATGCGCTCAGGAAATCTTGTCCGCACTGAAATACGGCTTTCTCTATCAAGGCCAGTACTACACTTGGCAGCGCAAACCGCGCGGCTCGCCTTTACGAGGCTCACCCAGGCACGCCTGCGTGCATTTCCTGCAAAACCACGATCAGGTCGCGAATACCGGTCTCGGCGAACGACTGCACACGTTCGTGAGCCCGCGCCGTTATCGAGCCGCGACGGCCGTGCTCTTGCTCGGCCCGCAGACGCCACTGTTGTTCATGGGTCAGGAATTCCTGGCATCGAACCGGTTCATGTTCTTCGCGGATCACGAGCAACCCCTGCGCGATACCGTGCATCAGGGGCGTCGCGAATTCCTAAGACAATTCAGATCGTACGCGAGCCGGGCGGTTCAGGAGGCCGTGCCCGATCCCGGCGACGAACGCACGTTCATGCAAAGCAAGCTCGATTGGGACGAGCGCAATCGCAACACGGCTGCGCTTGCGCTTCATGAAGACTTGCTGCGCCTGAGACGCGAAGATGTCGTGTTGTCGAATTCGGCGCGCATCGAGATCGACGGCGCAACGCTCGGCACGTCGGCATTTCTCCTGCGCTGGTTCGGCGATCTGCAGGAGCGCTTGCTCATCGTCAACTTCGGTCGCGAGTTGCATCTCGAACCCGTTCCCGAACCGCTGCTCGCGCCGCCGCGTGATCGGCGGTGGGCACTGCTCTGGTCGAGCGAAGATCCTCGCTACGGCGGGCTCGGCGTCATGGCACCCGTGTCGGACGACGAACGCTGGCGCATTCCAGCCGAGTGCGCAGTGCTATTGCAGAGCCTCTGATCGTTCGCAATGCCGAGACCGACCTTGAAAGGATGCGAGCTCGTGATCCCGTGGGACACGGGCAACGATCCGTGCTTTCTCCGCGACCGCGAATGGCTGGTCACGAACGGACTCGGGGGTTATGCCTCGGGTACGTTGGCCGGAATGCCTTCGCGCAAGTACCACGGCCTGTTCGTGCCCAACCTCACCGATCCGAAGGGCCGCCACATCATGATTTCGCGCTGCGACGAGTTCGTCACCGTCGATGGGATGCGCGTGCACTTGGGCGGCGCCGAATTCGCCAACGATCAGGTCGTCGGCGAATCCCATCGCTATCTCAAGGAGTTCCGTCTCGCCTGCCGCATTCCCATTTGGCGATTCGAGCTCGGCAAGAGCGTCATCGAAAAATCCATCGTCATGCCGCACAACCAGAATACCGTGTGCGTGCGGTATCGCCTGTTGAGCGGCGAGCCCGTCGAGCTCCACGTCCGTCCATTCACCTCATTTCGGCGCCATGACGAGCAGCCGGAACAAGCGCTCAACTCGGCGTTCACGCTCACCGTCTCGGAGGATCGGTATGAAGTGCACATGCCCGATAGCCCGCTAGTGCTGCGCATGGCCATGCAACCGGGTCCTGCAGCGTTCGTCACCGAAGCGCAGTCCGAGCTCGATTTCTTCTATCGCATCGAATACGACCGCGGCGATCCGGCACTCGAGAGCGCGTTCAGTCCGGGATACTTCACTGCGCGGCTCACGACCGAAGAGCCGGTCGTGTTCGTCGCATCGACGCAAAGCTGGGCTTCGCTCGAGTTCGATGCGGCGGCGGTGTTCGATGCCGAGGTCAAGCGATGCGACACGCTGCTTTCGCTCTCTCCTGCGCTCGGACACGACGCATTCGCGCAACAGCTCGCGCTCGCAGCCGATCAGTTCATCGTGCTGCCGGGCAGCCGCTTCGAGGAAACGGTCATCGCGCAAGCGGAAGGCAGCGATCTGCGCACGGTCATCGCGGGCTATCACTGGTTCGGCGACTGGGGTCGCGACACGATGATCAGCCTGGAAGGCCTCACCCTGTGCACGGGCAGATTTCGGGAAGCAGGTGCGATTCTGCGTACGTTCTCCCACTACGTGCACGACGGGTTGTTGCCGAACCTGTTTCCCGAAGGCGAACGCCAGGCGCTGTATCACACGGTCGATGCGACGCTCTGGTATTTCCAGGCGATCTCGCGCTATCTCGAAGCGACCGCAGACCGCACGATCTTGCCGCAGCTGTTTCCGATCCTGCGCCAGATCGTCGAGCATCATTTCGCGGGCACGCATTTCAACATCCATGTCGATCCGAACGATGGGCTGATCTCCGCCGCCGCGGAGGGCTATCAACTCACCTGGATGGACGCCAAAGTGGACGGCTGGGTCGTCACGCCGCGCCGCGGCAAGCCGGTCGAAATTCAAGCGCTCTGGTACAACGCCCTGAGCCTGATGAACGGCTGGGCCGAGGAGCTCGGTCAACCGAGCGAAATTTTCCAAGCAGCCGCTGCCCAAGTGCGCGAAAGCTTCAATGCGCGCTACTGGAATCCCGAGCTCGGCTGTTTGTTCGATGTCATCGACGGACCCGGGGGCACCGACGCCAGCGTGCGCCCCAACCAGATCTTTGCGATTTCTCTCACCCACCCCGTGCTCGACCAGCGCCGCTGGCCGCAGGTCGTCGCTGCCGTGCGCGAGCAGCTCGTCACGCCGTTCGGTCTGCGCACCCTCAGCGCCGATCATCCCGACTACAAGGCGCATTACCGCGGCAACTTGCGAGAGCGCGATGCTGCCTATCACCAAGGCACCGTCTGGCCCTGGCTCATCGGCCACTTCATCGACGCCACGCTCAAGATCGACCCCGATCGTGCCCGTGCGCGCGAGCTGTTGCGCACCTTCGAGGATCATCTGTTCGACGCCGGCATCGGCACGATCAGCGAAATCTTCGATGCGGAACCGCCCTTCCGCCCGGGCGGCTGCATTGCTCAGGCATGGAGCGTGGCCGAAGTACTGCGGGCCTGGCTCAGGACCCAACATCGCGAAACGCCCAAGCCGCAGAGCCGACGGGCATCGTAGCGACACACTTCTCTGTTGCGGTGATTCGTCAATCGTGAACGCGCTGCGCTTGCGGACCGCCGCCGCGCCGCATAGGGAACCGCTCGTGCGTGCGGTTCATTGTTCGTCGCTGCCAGCCAATCACTATTACAGGAGCTAGTCATGGCAAGAGCGACCCCCAATGCGGCTACCGATGCGCCGCGCGATGCGATCGCATTGCTCAAGCAAGACCACCGCATCGTGGAGAAACTGTTCGACGAATTCGAAAAGGCCGATGACGACGAACTGCAGAGCCTGGCCCATCGTATTTGTCAGTTACTGACCGTCCACGCGCAGATCGAGGAAGAGCTGTTCTATCCCCAGGCCAAGGATGCCCTGGAAGACGACGAAGAGTCGCTCGAGCTCGTGCAAGAGGCGGCTGTAGAGCATCAATCGGCGAAGGAGCTGATCGCCAAGATCGAGGGCATGACGAGCGATGACGAGCACTTCAAGGCGACGGTCAAGGTGCTCGGCGAATACGTGAAGCACCACGTCAAAGAGGAAGAGAACGAGCTCTTCCCCGAAACCAAGAAAGCCGGCGTCGACTTGAAAGAAATCGGCAGCCGCCTCTTCGAACGCAAAGTGCAGCTCATGGAAGAAATGGGCATTCCGATGGAAATCGAGGAGCCGACGACGAAGCGCAAGCGCGCAACGGGCCGCTCAGGCCGCACGGCAGCGGCAAAATCCCGACAAGCTCGGGCCGCGGCAAGCCGCAAGAGCTCTTCCCGCTCGGGCACTCGCGCACGTCACTGAAACCCCGCCCGATGCCGGCAGCGCAAACGCGCTGCTCGGCCGTCGGTGCAGGTCCGTTGGCATGCATCGAATGAAGCGACGGCTGCGGCTGGTGCGCTTTGAATACTTCGCGCCACAGCACGGCACGGGTCATCGTTGGTAAAGCGCCAACGCGTGCCACGCGCGATCGTCTGTAATTTCTGCAAGCGCCGGTTCATCCAGAGCCGAGCAGGCGCGTTTGCAATCTCGCGATCGCTCGCTGGAATTCTGTCGCGTAGTGTCGCGAGCGAGTACGCGTCGTCGAACCACAGACACTCGGCGCTCGTGCTTTTGCTTTTTCCGTTCGGCGCGGAACTTTGAATTTCCGGATGGCTTCGGTTCGAGATTCCCTCATCGGCTGCAGACCGCAGCCTTGTGCACACCCGCCATCCGGAGTCCATTGCCATGACCCTGACCATTCTCGAGGACCGCGGTACGCCGCTCGATCGTCAATACTTCACGTGGCGCGAGCTATCCCCGAAGCCGATCAGTAAGCTCGACGACGATGCGTTCACTCGCATTCGTATCGTCCTGATGAACGGCGTCGAGCACGAGGCGCTGCGATTCCAGCACGCGGTCGCGCGCTTCAACTCCGAGCTACGACTGCCGCTCGCCCAGATTCGTCAGATCGAGCATCAGCAGGAAACGCTGATCAATTGGCTGATCGGTCCCGACCATTCGCCTCTCGAGACGACGATTGCGTACGAACAAACCGCGATCGAAGTGACTGCGGCCATGGCCAGGCGCGAGCCGGACGAGTATGTCGCGCAATCTCTGCGCTTCGGCTTGTTGGAAGATTTCGATCACCTTTATCGGTACGCAGCGCTGTTGGATCGGCTCGAAGGCAAGGACGCGAACAACATCTTGCAGTCTTACACCGACATCGTGCCCGGACGACCGACGCATGTGCATCATCGACACGCGATCGACAATGTCCGTCGTCCGACCGCCACGCGTGCGTCGCATCCGCTGACGAAGCTCCATGCCCTGACCATCACCGCCGGCGAGCAGCAGACGCACAACTACTACATGAACATCGGCCCGCTGTTCGCGGACGCACTCGCTCGCCAGCTGTATGCCGAGATCGCCTCCATCGAAGAGCAGCATGTGACGCAGTACGAGTCGCTCCTCGACCCGACGCAGACGTTCCTCGAGCAGTGGCTGCTGCACGAGGCGATGGAGGTCTACAACTACTGGAGTTGCGCGCAGCAGGAATCGAATCCGCGCATCAAGGGCATCTGGGAACGCATGCTCGATTACGAGCAAGGACACCTGGCCCTCGTGGCCGACATCTTCAAGGAGAACGCGAAAAAGGATCCGCTGGAAGTATTGCCGGAGACCCTGCCGGATCCATTGCCTTATGCCAGCCAGCGAGAGTTCGTCCGGGAGGTGCTCATCGAAGAGATCGACATGCGCTCGCGAGGTACCGAATACGTCGGTCCCGACGAAGAGAGCGATGCCACGCTCGCCTATCGCGAGCACGTTCATGCCGATGGCGTGCCGAGCGACTCCGTCGCTGCCGGTTACCGCTACCAGCCGGGCACCGAGCTTGCCCGCACGTCGCCCATCGCCGCCTGATCACGAGGAGCCCACTCATGCGCACACAAGCACGCACCGGAACGAACCGCACCGGCATCCTGACCTCCCCGGATGAAACGGAGAAGATGCTGACGGCAGAAGAGGAATTGCAGCCGGAATTCACGGGCGATCCTGCCGACTTCGCCGACATCAAGGTGCAATCGATCGCGGAAGCCGATCCTCTCGGCTCCGTGCCGCCGCCCGCCACCGTAAAAGGCACGCTCAAGTCCGGCATGAAAAAGATTACCGGCTCGAACCCGCAAGTGTTCATCGACAAGCTCGCCGAACGTGCCGCTTACGAGCGCGGCGGCACACGCCTCTACGATGCCTTGATCGTGAAATTCCAAGCGACGGGAGATTCGACTTCAGGCGCCACGCTCGAAGAACTGACGAGCATCCGCGCCGACGAGCTCGCTCACTATCACCTGCTCGTCGACACCATTCGCGCACTCGGCGGAGATCCTACTGCGCAAACGCCGAGCGCGGATCTCGTAGGCGTGGAAACCGCCGGACTGATGCAGGTCGTGAACGATCCTCGTACGAGTTTTCAGGATTGTCTGAACGCGATGCTCGTCGCCGAGCTCACCGATGTCGACGCATGGAACCTGCTTGCAACGCTCGCCGAAGGCATCGGCGAAGACGACCTCGCGCAACGTTTCCGCGACGCGCTGCTGCAGGAGAACAAGCATCTCCAGCTCGTAAGGATGTGGTATAGCAAGAGCGTAGTGGACGCGAGTACGTAGGGACACCGGGCCCGGGCTCGGGGCTCGGGGCTCGGGGCTCGGGGCTCGGGGCTCGGGCAAGAAGTATCACGCAAGTGTGTTCGACACTTCTGCGGCTTTGGGAGACCGCGGAACCTCGCTACGAACGTGCTTCGATTTGATTGCCGCTCGAGGAAGGCAACAGCAAATAGCTGTGCGGCAGCGCGCTTCTGACCAGCGCCCAGAGCCCCGAGATCAGAACAGCCCAAACCACCTCTTCTTCGCCACATTCCTTCGTCGCGGATCGATGTAATCCTTCACGCCGGCATCGATCAAAGTTTCGAACAAGTGGTTGACGCCCTTCGCTTCCTTGAGCTCCAGCTCTTCTTTGTACAAGGGCACGACGCTGAAGAAAGCGATGGAGTGCGCGGCAATTTTCAGCTCGTAGAAGTCCTCGGGTACGAGTAGCGACGGTACGATCACTGCGCCGCAGAGACGAGTCGAGGGCGCGAGCGGTTGCGGCGGATTGCCGTTCGTGAAGGTTTCGCCCCAACCGACCCAGCGACCGGTGTCGCGCGGGATCTCGGCAATCGACCGTAATTGATCGAGCGGCCATCGCCAACGCGGATTGCGCCGCGCCTCTGCATCGAGCGGCCAGAGCCGAGGCAGCGTAATCATCAATTCGATATAGCGAGGCGCCTGCGCCTTGCCGGACGGCACGCTCATCGCCTTGTCGCTCATGCCCGCCGTCACGAGCGTGCGCACAGGCCGCGTCTCTTGAGGCGGCACGTGCAGGATCTCGATTTCCGTCGGATCGGAGCCTTCCCGCAGAATTTCCTTGATCGGCCCGAGATGTTTCTCGACGTGCGCGCGAATCTCCTCGCGGTAGCCCGGCGAGCGATCAGAACTGGATTGAGTCACGATGCATGGATCTCACAAAGCCGTATTTCGCCGCGCGTCAATCGAGATGCGGCAGCGCGACGATACACGGCTTTCATGGCTTCGACTTCGGCCGGAATGCCATGAAGACATTGCCCGGCGGCTGCCCGAACATGCCGTAACCTGAGGCAACGAACAATTGTCCGTTCGCTGCGACGATGGAGGCATTGTCGATCGCGCCGCCATTCCCCGGAACCCCGTTGACGGTCTCGAACGACTTTGCCGTGTCGAAGCTGAAGAGCACCGCACCGGTCTTTGCATCGAACACGCGCAAATATCCGTCGAGCGCACCTGCAACCACGGCACCATCGATCACGGTCGGTGCACCCGACAAGCCGATGTTGTTGGCACAGCTGCGCACGCGCGTGCGGCGGTCGCCTGAGCAATCGGGTTCGGCGGCGAACGTCCAGAGCACTTCGCCGGTGACCGCATCGACGGCGTGAATGCCCGGCTTTTGATTGCGCACGGCCGGATTCTGGGTAGTGAATCCGTACGGGCGATTGATCGGCGCATACACACGCTCGCCGTCGAAAGCGATGCCCCAATGAATGCCGCCGAGCGGCGAGCCTTCGCCGAAGTCCTGACGCCACAGCACTTTGCCGTTATCGGGATCGAGCGACCACAAGGTACCCGACTTTTGACCTGCGAACAGTGCGTCCTTGCCGTTCTTCAGCTTGGCCAAGATGATCGAAGCGCCGAAATCGACGTCGCGAAACACCGATTCCAGCGGGCAATTCAGCGGACGACGCGGCGCACCGCCTTCGGCGCTTGGCCGGCCCGTGCACCCACTCAAGAAGATATCGTTCTCCGTCGCCTGGAAGCTCCAGCGCAGCGACCCGTCCTTGATATCGATCGCGAGAACGGCGTCCGTCGTCTTTGCTGCGGGCTCCGACGTGGCCTCACCCGTGCCGACGAACAACAAACCGCGTTGCGGATCGATCGACGGCGAATTCCAAATCGGCGCGCCCGACGGCCCCCAGATCATCTTGCCGTCGCCGCGGTCGCGCACCGGCTTCGCATCTTCCATCGTGTGCGCGATCCACAGTTTCTCGCCGGTCTTGCCGTCGAGCGCAACGACCGCGCCGTGCGTCTTGCAGCACTCGTGGTCATCGGTCGCACCGACCATGATCTCGTACTGAGAAATCGGCGCATACACCCGATCGTTGTGAACGATCGGCGTGCCCGTCGTCAGCGACAACGGAAAGAGCTGCACGGACTGCTGCCAGAGCTTCGCGCCGGTCGACGCGTCGATCATGTGAATGTTTGCCGCAGCGTCGCCGACGACAATGACCTTGCGACCGGCAACCTCACCGTAAGCCGCGCTCGTGCGCAGCGGTAGATCGCTCGTGTACACCCACTTCAGGCACGGCTCGCTTTGGCTCACATCGATCGCGAGAACCTGCGCGGTTTCTCCGACCGGCAGGAACAACGTCGAGCCGACGACTGCGGGTTGCGAACGCATCGTCGTGGCCTGCGGGAACGCGAGCACCCAGGCGAGCTCGAGATTCGCGAGATCCGCGGTCGAAAGTCCCGCCTGCGCCTGCGTCAAATGACGATGGTTCTGGAGATTGAAACCGAAGCCGGCCACTGCAGGTGCAGAACCGAGATCGACGAGGCGCCGATCCGCCGGACACATCATCTTCTCGACCCAAGCGTCGTTCGCTTGCATCGTGCCGGTCAAGTAATTGGCGACTGCAGTGCGTTCGGCATCGGTGAGCCCTGCCGCTTGCGCCTTCATCTTTCCTTCCGTCAACGCGTAGTTGACGTTCGTGAAACGCATGCGTCGCAGGGCCTCGAGCGAGGGCGAACGAGTCGCTTCAGGATTGTTGTGGCAAGCGGCACATGCGCGATCGTAAACGGCCTTGCCTGGATGTTCGCCCGCGGTAGGGGCTGCAGCGGCTGTTGAATTAGCAGGTGCCGAAGCCGCGGGCGGCTCTTGCGCAGGCTGCACGGCGGGTTGCGAACATCCGAGCGCCAGCAAAGCCACTGCACCGGCCGCTGCGAACGCGGCGACTCTCGAATTGAGCTGCATCTCTCCCCCCCCTAGCCTTGATCGGTCGCACCAGCCCGCCTTTCCCCTTTCCCCTTTCCCTTTTCCCTTTTCCCTTTTCCCAACTCCCTTCCACGGACCGCGCACATCGATTTGAATGCAAGCACCGAGCGGCCAGTGTAAAGAATTGCAACTCATTTCGGCAGCACTGACCGCCAGGCAGTCTACGCACCCTCGCACGCCCGCTTCGAAGCCGAGAACGAAGTCGGATGCAGCTCGTCTGCCGCTGACTCCTCCGTTTTCGCTGCGATCGACGGTTTGCTGCGCACTTACGCGCGCAGCAACCGCTCGGCGATCTGAACGGCGTTCAGCGCCGCGCCCTTGAGCAATTGATCGCCCGCGATGAACAGCGAGATCGAACGATTCGACGGATCGCTGAGATCTTGGCGAATGCGGCCGACCAAGAGCTCATCGCGTCCCGACGCATCCTTCGGCATGGGGAAGTAATTGCGTTCGGGGTCGTCCACGAGCTTCACGCCGGGCGCCTGCTCGAGAATTGCGCGAACGTCCTGCGGGCTGATTCGGTTCTCGCATTCGAAGTTGACCGAAATGCAGTGCGCGCGCAGCACCGGGACACGCACGCACGTTGCCGTGATGCGCAAAGTCGGCTCGTTGAAGATCTTGCGCGTCTCCTGCATGACCTTCGTTTCCTCGTCGTTGTAGCCCGTCGCCGGATCGATGCGCGTGTTGTGGCTGAACACATTGAACGCATACGGGTGCGGCAGAACCTTCGGCTCGTACGTTTCGCCCGCGAGATAAGCGCGCGTGCTTTCGCGCAGCTCTTCCATGGCGGCCGCACCGGCGCCGGAAGCAGCTTGATAGGTCGAAACGATCAGCCGCTTGATCGGATTGATCTTGTGAATCGGCCACAGCGGCGTGATCGAAAGAATGGCCGCGCAATTGGGATTCGCAATGATGCCGCGATGCTGCTCGATGGCGTCGGCGTTGATCTCCGGCACGACGAGCGGGACCGTCGGATCCATGCGGAAGGCGGATGAGTTGTCGACGACGATCGTGCCGCGCTCGACCAGCAGCGGCGCGAAGCGCTTGGAGATCGAGCTGCCTGCAGAGAAGAGCGCGATGTCGATGCCGTCGAGCGCATCCTCGCGCAGTTCCTCGACCGCGACGGTTTGGCCGTTGAAAGTGACTTGCTTACCGGCAGAACGGGCAGAAGCAAACAGCCGCAGCGCGCTCAGCGGGAACTTGCGCCGTTGCAGGCATTCGATCATCTCGACGCCGACGGCACCGGTTGCACCGACGACCGCCACGACAGGCGATTGCAAGTTGGGTTGACGGCGGTCGAGCTCGGCCGCCGAGCCGGACAGGGACACTGCTGCGCACATACTGCTTCCTCGTTACGTTGAGGCCGGCAGACGAGC